>OBUY01000595.1_pt1 | contig 13500 bp, 14 predicted proteins | sample 1475781 | NCBI WGS metagenome assembly OBUY01 (sample SAMEA2579912, study PRJEB22360) | human gut metagenome | biome: human gut; feature: human-associated habitat; material: faeces | place: Denmark | collected 2008/2010 | reverse complement strand
ATTTGCATCAGTATATTTTACTGCATTACTAATCAAATTAGATAGAATGATATTTAAAGCCGTTTTTCCTATATAAATATTCTCATCTAATATATAGTTATTTATAGTTATATTCTTTTGATTTACTAATACTTCATACTTTTTTAATACGCCTTCTAATACATCATTTATTTTTAAATATTCTTCATCATTATTCAAGTTTTCTATGGAATGAACTGATAGTATTTGAGAAATATTTTTTGTTAAACTATCAACAATATCAATGCATTCGTTAATATAAATATCTCTTTCTTTATATTTTCCAATATTATATTTCATGTTCTCTAGTATTATTTTAAGACTAGCAAGAGGAGTTTTAAGTTCATGAGATGCTCCTTTAAAAAAATTATATTTTAACTTTTCCAGTTTTAATATTTCTTTGTTCTTAAATTTCAAATCATCAATTGTTCTTAATAATGTAGTATATAAATCGTTAATTTGTTCTTTTAATTGTCCAACTTCATCATTAGAGTCAAGCTTTAAACGTGCTTTTTTATCAAGTTTCATCATTTTATCTGTAACATTTTTTATTTCCTGTATGTTATTCTTTATTGACTTAGCATAAGCTAAAGAAATGATTGACGAAAATAAAAGTGATATTAATAATGAATATGGTAAAAATTTAAGACTTAAATTTTTTGCATCTTTTTGCATATCAGCTGTAGAAACAAATTGTAGATATATTTTTTTACCATTATTAATCGTTATTTCCCTTTCTTCAATTATCAAAGAATTATTGTTGCTTTCTAAATTAATATTCACTTGTTTTTTTATTTTTACTTCATTATTGTCGTTCACATCTTTTATAAATGCCTTTATCTCACCTGTATTAGAATAAAAATCTAAAGTTTGCTCTATGTAATTTAATTCTTTTCCATTCATATTCCTAGAAATTTCATTTGCCTTATTATAAATTTCTGCTTTTCTGGTATCTAAATATGTCCTAGGGAAAATTAAGAATATTAACAAATGCATTAGTATAATTATTATTCCAATAACAGAGAATGTTTGTATAAAAATTTTAGGAAATATTTTTAAATCTTTCATTTTCTCTCCAGTTTATATCCTACATTCCTAATGGTAGTAATGCAATCTAATTTCAATTTTTTTCTTAGCTCTTTTATATATACATCTATCACACGATCATAGGGAATTTCTTCTGTTTCCTTCCAAACGTTATCAATTATTTGCATTCTCGTTAATACTTGTCCTTCATTATCTACTAAGTATTTTAATATTTCTAACTCTTTTGCATATATATATATATTCTCACCATTTATTTTTACAGTGTAACTATTAAAATTAACATCTATATTTTTATATTCGAACTTCTCTATCTGTCCAAAGTTCTTTTTAATTAAAGAATCAATTCTAGCCTTTAATACAGGTAAAGAAAAAGGCTTTTCAACATAGCCATCTGCAAAATTAGTGAATGCATCAATCTTATATTCTTCATCACTAAATGCTGTTAGTATTAAAATTGGTAACTTACTTTTCTTCCTAATTTCTTTTAACACATCTAGTCCATTTACATAAGGTATCTGAATATCTAAAATGATCAAATTTATATCATTATTAAATTTAGATAGAGCTTCTCTGCCGTCTTTAGCCTCAATAATAATATAACCAAATTCTGATAGATACTCACTTATTCCTTCTCTTATTATTTTATCATCTTCAACAATTAATATTTTCATAGCTACCTCCTTTTTAAATTTATTTCATTATACTATATAATATACCATATATTTTCTCTAGCTATTTTTTACGATTTGTATCTTATTTAATTTTTTTAAATAGTTAAAAAAGTATCGGTACCAAATGGTACCGACTATTTTAATCATTATCAATTAATAGTTCTTTTGGATTTTTCTTTAAAATACTATATGATGAAATAATCAAAGATATAATAAGCACTAAACTCATGAATAAAATTACATACATCATAGACTTTGGTAATATATTAATATCTAAGCTTGTTAAAGTTTTATTAAATCCATCAACTTCAGCCCCTCCACCAAGCTGGCTCGATAATGATTGTTTTGCTATTTTTTTAGCTATATCACCAGTTACCCTATTTAATATATTATTCCCAAGTTTATCACCTGTATAACTTGCTAAGAAATAAGAGCCTATAAATGCTGGTATTGATATAAAAATCAGCTCTATTAAGAATTGTCCAAAAATTGTTAATTTTGAAATTCCTAAAGATAATAAAACTGCTATCTCTTTTTTTCTAGCATTTATCCATAAAAATAACAATAATGAAACTACAACACCTGCAAATATCAAAGATCCAGCAAATAACTTATTAGCTATTGAATATATACCTGATATAGACTGTTGCAATGCAGGGTAATTTGATGAACTTTTAATCAAATTATATTCTCTCCAATTTATATCAAGTTTTCCTATATCTTTTATTACCTTTTCTAAATTCTTATCACCTTTTACAAAAAAAGTCGCATCTTGATATGCTGCTGTATCTTCTGTGTTTCCGTAAACTTTAGCAGCTGTATTAATATCAGTTATTAGAGTATTTTCATAAAGTTCTTGTGGCGCACTTACAACACCATTATTATGTCCATCAAATAGACCTTTTATTTCTACTTCTACCGTTTCATTTGCACCTTTCTCATTATCAGCATCAAATAAATTAGATTTTACTTTTATTTTATCCCCAACTTTTAGATTATTTTTTTTTGCTAAATCTTTGTGCATTAAAACTTTATTTTTATCCTGATTTTCTAAATGTTTACCTTCAATTAATTTATATGCTCCCGATACAAATTTGTTTTCTTTTGATGATTCATTAACTCCCGTTAGCATAACCGTTCTTTTAAAGTTTTTTGATCTCTCAGGTGATTGATTTGCAAGTGTTTCTTTGGTTTCTACAATGTCATGATCAATTAAATCAGCTACACTATTTATCCTTTTAACATAAGAATATATGTTTTTATTTTCGGATATTTTTTTAATATCTTCTCCTTTTACATTACCTCCTCCCCTAGGTGTACCAGGATTTACTTGTCTATTTATTTCCATAGAAAAGCTACTTGTTATATTACCAAAAGTTTCCTCCGAAGCTCTATTTGTAGCATCTTTAATAGATAAACTAATCAGACTAAGGGCTGACATAGCTAAAACAACTAATAATATTATTACTGACTTTAAACTTTTTCTAGTTACATATGCAAAAGCGTTTTTTATCATTACTGTACCTCCGAGTTAATTTTACTTACTTTTTTTAGTTTTTTACCACTCAACTCTAAAATAATGTCTGCGGCCTCTGCAACCTCTTTACTGTGTGTTACAACTATCACACATTTATTTCTCTCTTTAGCTAATGTCTTTAATATATCTATTATTTCCCCCGCAGTAGCACTATCAAGATTACCTGTAGGTTCGTCTGCTAAAATTATAGGTGCTTTCGATACTAAAGCTCTTGCTATAGCAACTCTTTGTTGTTGTCCTCCTGATAATTTCATTACATTTCTTTTTATCTGTTTTTCATCAAGTCCTAATTCGATTAAAATACTTTCTGATGCTTTTTTATTTACTAATCTAATATTTTCAATTGGAGATAAATAATCTATTAAATTATAGTTTTGAAATACTAAAGATATATTATTTTTCCTATGATTACTATATCCTTTTTTATCTATATTTTCATTTTTAAACAAAACTTGTCCAGTTTGAGGTTTATCCAACCCAGCTAATAAAGAAAGTAGAGTAGACTTTCCTGTTCCTGATTTACCTATTATTGCATAAAACTTTCCAAGTTCAAATTTTTGATTTACTGATGATAAAACCTTCTCTCTAGAGTTTGTGTAACTATATGATACATTTTTAATTTCTAATATATCCATTATGTTCTCCTAACTTATTTTTGATAATATTTCTTTTGGCTTCTTTACTAATATCATTGAAGAAGCAACAATGACTGATAAAATAATAATACTTATTAATATGAAATAACTTTGTATTAAAGTTCCTAAATTTAATATCGAATTGCTCTTATTAAGTAAACTATTGCTAACAATCATTGAGTTATCAGATCTGATAAACCCATCTACAATTTGCCTTAATAATAAATTACCTAACACTAAAGTTGATATTATGGATGGGAGAGATATAAATATCAATTCCAAAATAAATTGAATTACAATTTTTATCTTACTTATTCCAATTGATAATAATATTCCTATTTCGTAAATTCTCTCTCTTAACCATAAAATTAATATTAATGAAAGAACAACTATCCCACCTAACATAATGGAATAAGTCATTATTTTTATAATGTGTTTTATCCCACTTACAGATTCTAATGATTCTTCAAATGCATTAGTATCTTTCTCAATTGAATACTTTGACCAATCAATTTTAAGCTCTTTTATTTTTTTTAAAGCTAAATTTGTGGATTCCTCACTGCTTGAGAATATCAAAATTTTATTTGCAATTTTATTATTTTCTGCCCTGTTTAATGCCTCTTGACTTGTGGCATAATCAACAAAGACCATGTTTTCACTGAAATCAGAAGATAATCCTGTATATTTTTCCTGTTTTTTTCCAGAGAAAATCCCTATAATTTCAAATTTAAATTCTTTTTTTTGCCCCTTGTTCTCCATTTCAATCAATTCAAGGCTAATTTCATCATTTAACTTTAAATTATTTTTTTTTGCAAAATCTTCATGTACAAGAATTTTTCTTCTATCATTTTCTTCAATATTTCTACCATCTTTAATGGTAAATACTCCACTGTTAAATAAAATGTTTCTTTTAGTTTTATTTGTAGCTTCTAGAGAAAGAATATTTTTAAATTCATCAGGCAAATTATCTCTCTCTATTTTTTGCTCTCCACCAACAACTTTAGCTTTTATGGGTTTTGCCAATCCATTATATTGAAAAATGGTCTCTTCAACTTCTTTTATTTTTTCTATATCCTTAAATTGGTTAATATCAAAATAACCACCATCTTTTTTTGTTATTGATAAAGAAGAATTAGAAATCTTATATAAAGACTTTTCTAAGCTAGCACTTGATTTCATTATACTTAAACATGAATATAAGCAAGAAAAAACTATTGTTAAAATAACAAAGATAATAAACGTTCTATTTTTTTTTCTTGTAATATATGCTATAGCATTTTTTATCACTTTTTTAACAAGCTCCTCTCTATTTTTTTATTCCACAACTAATTGCATCCATAGACTAAGTGTTTATTTTATTGTTTTTATTATTTTTTTGACACCCAACTACGCTTTAATCTCAAACATAAAGTAAGTAATACACATGCTCCCTTAATACTGTTTTTTTCATAAATTTTTCCTCCTTGTAATTTTTATACAATAGCTGTTTATAACCGGTTCAAAGTATATATTACACACCTTTTATGAAATGTTGATGAAATATCAATTTTTTATTTTATATTTCGCCTTAACTATGCTATAATAGTTGAAAAAATATGCTTAACGCTTGCTACTCTAACCATTCTTTTGTAGATTTTGTAGCAAGCACAGTAAGTGTACAGACAATTGCGGAAAATTTGACGAAGAAGCCCTTTGGGGATCTACTTCTTTTTTTATTAAATTTTAACTTTTTTACCTGATTAATTTTAAATATAGACTTCCACACTTTAAATATTATTTATATTTGCCATTTTAATTAATATAGCTCATGTACTTGATTCATTGTAATAATATCACTAGATACATTAGTAATATATGTATTTACGCTATTAAAGCCTAATATCCTTTGACTTAATGTTAATCTTTTCTTTCTTATATCTTCAATATAGTTATATATTCTTTTGGCTTTATTTTCTTTTGTTAATTTTTTATAATTAATTTGCTTTGAAAATCTTTTTTAGAGCCAATATAGATATTATTAAGTTCAATTGTTTCGCCTGCTGTTAAGGGTTCTGCTAACTTAATGATATCTATTTTTATGTACTCACTAGACTTTTTTATAGTTCCGATCTTATATTTCCATTACTTGGATTTCTATATACAATGAAGTATTACTTTTTACTTTCTATTAAATTTACAGATTTCAATTCACTTTCTAACTTAGAAATACTTGAATTAAGATAGTCTATTTTTTGATTTTTAAGAGAAATGCTGGTTTGTAAAAAAAAAATTATTAATACTAAAATAATTATCACTATACTTGTTTTTTTATTTCTTTTAATTTTTTCAATTAATTCACTAAACATATTACTTTCCTTTCCAAAAAAGAAGAACTAAATAAATTTAGTTCTTCTTTAATATCATTATAGCTCCATAGGTTTATTTTTTATTCTAACTTCTTTTACAGGCTTTTCAATTTCAATAGTTTTTTCTTTTTTTAAAGGCACAATTTCTATATCATTGCCCTCACAAAATTCTAAAAAATCTGTATATGTCCAACTTTTAACTTCCTTTTCCATTTTAGTTATTTCTTCTTCAGAAACTTCAAAACCACTTAATTCAGGTACTAATATATCAATAGCATAATCTCTAAATTCTTCTATAGATTTTATAACTTTTAATTCATCAGGATTAGAATTATAGTAAACCTCAACCCCATTAGATAGAGAAGCTGAAAATAAATCATCTAAATCTTTCTTTAAGTTTACTTTTTCTTCACTTAAATCAAATCCAATCCTTTCATTGATACCAGCTCTATATAAAATATCTATTTGTTTATTTAATTTTTCTTCTAAATTCTTAGTAAAGTCTTTATAAAGTAAAACTTCCAATGAATTAAATCCCTCAATAGGTGAATTATATTCCTTTACATATTCATTTATTCTCTCTATACAACTGTAATAAGTTTTTGCATTGTTATATACTATTGGCATTGATTTAAAATTCAATATGTTTAAAAATGTACTTTTATCATCATTAGCAAGTTCATTCATAGTCTTTGCACATGATTTTTCTAATTCCATTACTTCTGCTAAACTTTGTCTTTCTAAATTAATATCAACATTTAACATAGCTCTATTAGGTTCTATTCCTATTTCTTTATAGTCAGAATTTGATATATGAAAACTAGGCTTAAAACTATTATCAATGTTATTTTCAGGTTCAATTCCAAACATATCTGCTAACCTATATATAGAATCCTTAGCACTTATACCTTCAGCTTTAGATACAAACTTAATTCCATCTCCACCTTCAGGTTGTCCTCCAAAATCATAAAAGTAATTTTTATCTATATTTATACAACAAGAAGCTGTTTTTTCTCCTCTTAAATTGCACCATAGTTTATTACCTCTTTTAACTGTATCTATTCCAAGTTTATCAGCAATATCTCCTATTGGAATTTCTTTTAATTTATTTATATCATAAAAAGGCTCTACTTCCTTTTTAAACGCTTTTTCTTTATTATCTAATGTATTATCTATACTATTGCGTAAATCTTCATATTGAGCCGATTTTAGCTCTTTATTAATAAATTCTTTCAGATCATTTACATATCCATCTCCTATATCAAAATGTAAAGGTATTACCTTCTCTGGTGCATAGTGTAGTTTTAATTTAGTTTTAGCATATGGATAATACTCCTCCCTTTGCTCTGCTTCTCTTTTTAATTCTCTAACTTTTAACTCTGCTTCCTTAAATCTTTCATTTGCTTCTTTAAGGTCAATTACTTCACCTTTTTTAAAAAAATTCTCTTCGCAAAAATCAACTGTTATATATGGCTCTTTAAATGCTCCTTTCTCATTCAACTCTCTGTTTTCATCACTTATAAATTTATCTTCAGATAAATTTATATCTTTTTCATATTCCATACTTAAAACCTCACTCTCATTTTTTTTATAAAAAAAAGAGTTATTAGTCTTTTCAACTTCTAACTCTTTTTTTAGTCTATATAAATTTTTATTATCATCAACATATATTAAATTTTCTAAATTATAAGTTTTCCCTACATAAATATCTCTATATGAATCATCTTTTTTTAATAACATAACATGATTTTTACCAGTAAAATCTTTAAAATCTCTTTCTTTATTTCCATCAATTTTAAACCAAGTATAAGAATTGTTTTTCTCTATCAGTTCCTCCAATTCAGTTTTACTTAATTCATTTATTTTGATTTTATCTTTCCCTAAAAACTCTTTTACTGCTTCATCTTCAATTAGTATTTCTTTCTCTTTTATATTTAAAAGAGAACTTTCAATAGTTTCTATAAACTCTTTTGTAGTTTCTTTTACTTCTTTCAAAAGCCTTTCTTTATCTTTAAAATCTCTATCCTTAGTCCAAGATTTTAAATATCTAAGAGAATATTCTTCAGTATCTATATTAAAATAACTACTTACTGAAAAAGCGACCATTTCTGCTTGAAACTCTTTTTCAGCCTGAGTATAATTTAAAAAAGTTTCACTTGTATGCAATTTAGCATGAGCTAACTCATGGATTAATGTTTTTATATTTTGTATCTCTGAATTTCTAGGATTTAATGCTACTTCATTAGTAAATGTATAACTTACTCCTTTTACTTGACCTAATTCACTTTTAGGCTCAATAATCTTAATTCCAATTTTATCTGCTAAATTTTCTAAAGAATTAAAAAAGCCTTTATAATTCTCAACTCTTCCTTCTAACCATCTATTCGGAAACAATTTAGGTATTTCTTCTAAAGGTACATTAGTTTGACTTACATCAAAAACATATCCTTGTTTAAATAAAGTTTTTCCGGGAATAAACTCTAATTTCGTCTCTTTTATTAAGGCTTTTTCTCTCTCAGTTGCTTTGCTTACAAGTTTAATCGTTCCATCTTCTGCTTCAAATCTATCCCCTAATTTTGTTGGTACTAAAATTTTTATTCCCTTTTCTCCCTTATTAACTACATACCCTTTCTCTTTCCAAAATGCAAAACTGCCTACTGCTCTAGCTCCTCTAAACTGTTCTTCTATAAGTATTGAATTCTTAAAAGAATAGTTGTAAAACTTAGACATAAAAGAAAGATATTCTTTTATATCTTCAGGTGAATTAAAAACCTTATCTATTTTTTTATTTGCTTGTTCTACGAGCAAATCTACTTCTTTTTTCCTCTCCTCATTACTTTTCTTTTTAAAAGCCATACTTATTTCCTCCTTAAACATTTATACTTTTATAAAATTAAAGAGTGCAGCCATGTAAATAACATGGAAACACTCTTTAATTTACCAAATCTAAATTATTTAGCCTCAATATTAGCGTTAATTATATATTCTAATAATACCTTTTTAGCTTTTTCTTCTGAATCAACTACATCTATTAAATCATCTTCTAAACCTTCTTGTTCTATTTCTGAACCCCCTCCAAATCCATTTCCATTTTTATAAACATAATATTTTTTCATATATATTCACTCCTTTAATAATTTTTTACCTTTAGTTCTTTTTCAAAAAAATAAAAGAATATTTTTAAAATACTCTTTTAAACTTCATAATTATAATCTTCTATAATACTTTTATTCTTTATATCAACTGCAAGGATCATTGTGTTATCTTCTTCTTTTTGATTTAATTCATCACTTAATAGCTTAATATAATTTTTATTTGCTTTAACAACAATATCTCTTTTTTCTTCAAGAAGATAAACTGAAACCTCATTTTCTCCTACAATTTCATTAACCATTGCTAAATTTTCAAACATAAAATATTCCTCCTTAATTACATATCATATTCAATAGAACTTTGTAATTTTTCATATTCTCTTTGGTTTTTCATGCTATTAATATCGTTATTTAAACTTTTTTTCATCATAGAAATACTTTGTTTAGTTATTATAATATTTTTATTTCTTTCCCATCTTTCCTGTAAATTTTCAAACTTTTTTTGACTTTTTAAGTCTTCTTCTTTTACATATTCTTTAATTTCTTTAAGAATAGTGTTTCCCATTCTTGTATATAGGTCTTGAATTTTATTGTCTTTATACGTTGTAGTTTCTACTTTTCTTTTACCATAAACCTCCTTATAAAACTTGTCTTCTTTTTCTAATCTATCAACCAATTCTTTAAATTCATCTTTTATATGTTTCTATATAGTATTTAGTTAAGTTATCAATTAATGGTCTTACTTCTTGCATAGAATTATAATTGTAATGCCATTGGCGTTTATCTGAAGGAAGTTTTTGAACTATTTCTTTAACCATTTTTCGCATTTCAATATCTTCTTTAAAACTCATTTCCTTCTTTCCTTGAATCAAATTATCTCTTATAAGTAAATTTATTTTATCTAAATCTTTCTGCTTATCTAACAAAGAATTAACAAAAGAACTTTTCATATTATATAAAGTTTTAGGTTTAAATTTTCCTCTTTCTCTACTAGGATTTATTTCAACACTAGCAATATGAACATGAATATTATCTGTATTATAGTGTAAACTTGCTGACCATGTTAGGTCTTTAAAGCCTTCTCTTTTACTTAATTCTTCCATAGCTCTTCTAGTTGCTTCCTGTATTTTTTCTTCATCCAATGCTCCATTTTCAGAATCATATAATCCATTTGCTTCTAAAAATTCATTATCAAAACTAAAAACTTCTTGCCACATATTACTACCATTCGATTGAGCTTTATCAAAATCTTTTTTTAACTTTTTAACTTCTTTTTCAGTTAAAGAATGTTTGTCTTTAGTAAATAAAGAACCTATTTTTTCAGGATTACCCATATAGTTGTTATACGCTGAATATTTATCAAAATTCTTTTTTCTAGTTGCTTCACTTCTATCTATATAGTCAATAAAGTTCTTAAATTTACTGCTTCCATTTCTAATAAATTTAACTTTATTTATTACACCAACCATAACTAATATTCCTTATCAAGCTTCTTAACTCTTTGACTTTCAATTCTCTTATCAACTTCTTTTTTAGCAGTTATGTAAGCTTCATGTTCTTTTTCTTTTGATGGAAATATATCAGGTAAATCTTCTGCAATAAATAATCCATTCATTAACTCTAATAGCACTTGAATATTACGATCTGAATTATTACTTACTCTTTTTAAAACTAAAATACTTGCTTTTATTTTTTCAGCAACTCTATCTCCTAATATTTCAATCATATTCTCCATAGGAATATTTAAATTTTTTTCGTGCTCTCTAATTATTAATTCAAGAGCTTCACTATTTGACCTACAAGAATGTTTTGTTTTTATATTTTTGATAAAAAATTTTAGGATGTATCAAAGTAATCCATTTAATCTTCTCCTTCCTAAAAAATTGTATTTAAAAAGAGTGCTGCCTAATTGCAACACTCTTAAATATCCTAAATTAAACCTAAGCTTATTACTAAAGCTCTATTCAATCTTTTTATTTCATTATTAGTTAGAGTTCCTTTCTTCTCACTCAACTGATGTCTATATATAGTAGTAATTTGTTCTAATAAAATTGTAGAAGGCTTTTCTAAACAAGAATTTTCAATTTCTGTATGAACCTTCATCTTATTTTTAACTTGAGAAGTCATAGGTGCTACTATAAAAGAGCTTCCAAAGTTTTGAAGAATAGCTACTGGTCTAATACCTTGTTGTTCTGAACCCTGTTTTCTTTTTCCTAAGTTAGCGTAAAAAATATCACCTTTATAAACTTTACCTTTATAAAAATTTCTTTTAACCTTCAATATAATCTCCATCCTAAAAACTATATTAAAAAAGACTTAGATAAATCTAAGCCTTTTATATATAACCTTTTTAAAAAGTGTCCCCCGGGGACACTTTCAATTACTTTATAATTTTAATGACATTTAATAATCAAATCCTATTGCAAAATAATATCCACCATCAGCACTCTTATATACTGCACAAGCTCCTTCTGTAAGCTCATCATCTAAAATATTCTTATTATGTGCAGGAGAATTTTTAAATTGTTGTAATATTTCACTTGAAGTTAAATTTTTATTTGAATTACTTCCAGTAACTTGTCCCCCTTCAAGATAATCAATATGATAACTTCCAGTATTCTTTTTAGCCATTTCTTCTACATGGTTCTTTGTCCATGTAGCATATTTACCACTCCAACTCAAAGAATTTAATCCTTTAGATTGTCTATAAGCATTAAAATCACTCCATAACTGTTGGCTCATATCTACCATGTACTGAACATTTTTAGGCTTTTCCACTGGTTTTTCAACGGGTTTGGAAGGTTGTGGAGTTTCTTCAGGTTGCTCTGCTGGTTGTTCTTCTTTTTCGTTATTTTCAGGTTTACTTTCAGGCTTATTCTCAGAAGAACTGTCTGGCTTATTATTTTCAGGTTTTACAATTGTTATTGTTCCTTCTCCAGTAGCAGTAACATCCTTAATATCCTCCACTTTTTCAACCTTTCCTGTTTTATCATTTTTTATTGTAATACTGCTTCCAGCATCTTTTTTAGAGTTAATGACTTTTTTCACATCATCACCCTTACTACTATCAGCAATAATATTACCTGTTTTTTGATCCTTAACAACTACATTTCCATCTTTTGTTTGTTCAACTTCAATCCCATCTTCAGGTGTTGGTTTATTAGCTTCACTTTCATTAGTAGCTTCATCTGTTTTAATATTATCTTTATTAGTTTCTTTAGTATCATTAATTTTCTCTGATAATGCAGTATTATTAGTTTTATTATATGTATTTGATAAAATTGAGTAACTTACGCCACCTGTAATTGCTATTGCTAAAGCAACTACAACTCTAATGCTTGTTTTTTTATGCTCTTTTATAACTCTCATTAATTCTTTTAATTTTTTACTCATTTTACACTCCCCCATAAATTATTTCTTCAAAATTAAATTTTCTTACTAATTTAATTTATCCCTATTTTTTCTACTATAAAAACTTAATACTTCTAATTTAATCTCTTCATCTTTTAAGTTTTTATATTCTATTTCTTTATTTTCATTTATTAGTTTTCTAGGAGTATCAAAAGAAACTGAACACCCTATTTCACTTTCATCTTTTAAAACTATATCACCATTTCTTTTAGTGTTATAAATACTTCTATTTTTCAGAATAAAAGCTTTATCTCCAATTTCTTTTTTAGCTTCATAGTCTATTGCTTTCCTTATATCTTTTCTACTAAAAGAAGCTTGTCTATGTATTTTCCTAATTATTTCTCTATTAGGAGCTGGTAAACTATCAATCCAATTTTTAACTATTCCCTTAATTGTATTTTCACTCATAAACATAATTCTTCCTATGTCTTTATAAGTATAACCAGCATTATATAAGTCCATTATCTCTAATTGTCTTTTTTCATGTTCACTTAATTCATCTAAAATTCTCAATAAAAGACCCCCCTTATATAATTTTTAAAAAAGTATATAGTTCAACCTAACCAAAAAAGGTTGTCCAACTTTTTAAATTTTATCAATTTATGTACTTCTAAAGAAATTATGTACTTTAGAAGAAATTTATGTAAATATACTTTATGTTTTTATAATACATTTTTCAAAAAAGTTTTGTCAATATTCAATTCATATCATATATATAATTATTTTATTTATTATATATATGCA
>OBUY01000585.1_pt1 | contig 13795 bp, 12 predicted proteins | sample 1475781 | NCBI WGS metagenome assembly OBUY01 (sample SAMEA2579912, study PRJEB22360) | human gut metagenome | biome: human gut; feature: human-associated habitat; material: faeces | place: Denmark | collected 2008/2010 | reverse complement strand
AGCAGTCCAACGTTCAAGAGCGAAAGGACTAGCCGTTTCAGTTAAAAGATACATATATTCAGGACTCCTTTCTATTTGTCTTCAGCCTTAGCTGGTTTCAAGTGATATTTATCGTAGAGTTTTTGAAGACTACCATCCTTTTGCCACTTAGCCAACAAATCGTTAGTGTAGTCAATCAAGTCTTGGTTAGACTTACTTGAAGCGATACCGTATTTTTGAGTTTTGAAACCTTCATCTAGGATCTTGGTTTTATCACTTTCGTAACCTGACAAGATTGATTTGTCACCAGCGAAGGCATCAATACGATAAGCATAGAGGGATACGGCTAACTCAGGATATGAACCTAGTTGAACATAATCAAACTTAAGATTGTGGGCTGAAGCATATTCTTGAACAGCTGCTTTAGCAGATGAGCCTTGAGAAACTCCAATGGTTTTTCTGTTTAAATCAGATAGTTTCTTATAACCAGATTTTGTTTGAACGAGGAAACCGATTTGGTCATAGTAGTAAGGGTTTGACATGGCATATGAAGCCTTACGCTCATCTGTAATGGTATAAGTAGCGATAAGCATGTCAATAGTCCCATTGTCCATAAGGGCTTCACGAGTTTGTGGGGTAACCGCTGTAAAATTCACCTTAACATTAAGTTCTTTGGCAATTTTCTTAGCGAGGTCAATTTCCATCCCTTGATAGGTATTGGTTTTGGCTGAGTAGTAACCAAAATTTGGGACATCTTGTTTGACACCAACGTTTAGAGTCCCTTTTTTGACAATTTTTTGAATTGCAGCACTATTGAGTAGTTTACTGCTTTCATTTGCCTGACTAATCTTAGTGTTCCAGAGGAGAACTGCTACAAAAGCTAAAACCGAGATAGCTAAAATACGACTAAGTTTCTTGATTAACATAAGCCCTCCTTAGGCATCGACTTGAACACGATCAGAGTTGTGGTCGATAATCTTAGAAAGGAATTGCACTGCACGAGGTTCTGTAGGGTTGTCAAAGAACCCATCCACATCAGTCGTGTCGACAAGAATTTGACCTTCGGCCATGAAAATGATGCGGTCAGCCACACTACGGGCAAATCCCATTTCGTGGGTAACAACTACCATGTTCATGCCACCTTTTGCAAGGTTTTGCATAACGGCCAGAACATCACCAATAGTTTCAGGGTCAAGGGCTGATGTTGGTTCGTCAAAGAGCAAAAGCTCAGGATTCATGGCAAGACCACGGGCAATAGCGACACGTTGCTTTTGCCCACCAGAAAGCATACCAGGGTAAGAATCTTTCTTGTCCCACATGTTAACGTAGCGAAGGAATTTTTCAGCAGTCTTTTCAGCTTCAGCCTTACTGATGCCGAGAACCTTGATAGGTGCCAAGGTTACATTTTCGAGAACGGTTTTGTGTGGGTAGAGGTTAAAGTGTTGGAAAACCATACCAGCTTCTTTACGAAGTTCAACCAAATCTTTGGCAGATGCTTCAGTAACGTTATGTCCGTTAACGATGAGGGTCCCATTCTCAATAGATTCCAAAGCATTAATTGTACGGATAAGAGTTGATTTACCTGAACCAGAAGGTCCCAAGAGAACCACAACTTGTCCTTTCTCAATTTCTAGATTGACATCACGAAGAGCGTGATAGTCTCCATAATATTTATTGACATTTTTAAATTCAATAAGTGCCATAAGAGCCTCCTAAATTTTTTTGATTTTAGATATGTAATAACAAGTGAGTATTTTACTATAGACTTTGCTAAATGTCAAAAATGTTTGAAAATTCAATCATAATATTAATTTTTTAACGAATATAAGCCATTAGTGGTGTTTGAAAATTACAGGTAAGTCTGTATCTTACTAGGAACGCATAGCCCAAACTTGGTCCTTAACCTAATTTTTGGTATAATAGAATAGTTACGTAAAGTGGATTGCTTTACTAAATTGAAATGAACTAAGAAAACCGATGAGGTGTTTGTATGAAAAAAATTCTAGTTGTTGATGATGAAAGACCAATTTCGGATATTATCAAGTTTAATCTAACCAAGGAAGGTTACGAAGTTGTGACGGCATTTGATGGTCGTGAAGCTTTGGAGCAATTTGAAGCTGAAAATCCTGATTTAGTTATCTTGGACTTGATGTTACCTGAACTAGATGGTTTAGAAGTAGCCAAGGAAATCCGAAAAACAAGTCATATACCGATTATCATGCTTTCAGCTAAAGATAGCGAGTTTGATAAGGTCATTGGCTTGGAGATTGGGGCAGACGATTATGTCACTAAACCGTTCTCAAATCGTGAGTTGTTAGCACGAATTAAGGCTCATTTGCGTCGAACAGAGACTATTGAAACAGCAGCGGCTGAAGAGAGCTCAAACTCAGGCAAGAAAGAAATTTCGATTGGTGAATTAATTATCGTTCCAGATGCCTTTGTAGCTAAAAAACGTGGGAATGAAGTTGAATTGACTCACCGTGAATTTGAATTGCTATTCCATTTGGCAACTCACATGGGACAAGTCATGACACGTGAGCATCTACTTGAAACTGTTTGGGGTTATGACTATTTTGGTGATGTGCGTACGGTTGATGTCACTATTCGTCGTCTTCGTGAAAAAATTGAAGATACACCAAGCCGTCCAGAGTATATTTTGACCCGCCGTGGTGTTGGCTACTACATGAAGAACTATGACTAGTATTGGCTTAAATATTACGAGCTTTGAGTTAGCCTTACTCTTTACTCTCTTATTTGTTGCTTTTTACTTTATTTTTCTTGCTTATCGTGATTACCGTCAAGTGAAGAACATTCGGAAGTTGACTAAGCGAGTAAAATCTTTGATGGCTGGAAACTATAATGAAGAGTTACGCTTAAAGGGAGATTCGGAGCTCTTAGAGCTGGCAAATAGCTTGAATGATTTATCAGACGTTTTCCGTCTGACGCATGAAAATCTAGCCCAAGAAAAAAATCGCTTGTCTTCAGTCCTTTCCTATATGAGTGACGGAGTTATTGCGACCAATCGTCGTGGTCAAATTACCATGATTAATAGTACAGCCAAGCGTTTATTAAATATCGATAGGGAAACGGCGACCCAGATGTCAATCTTGGATTTGTTAGATGGTGAAAGTCCTTATACTTATAGTGAATTACTATCTAAGACACCGGAAATTCATTTGTCACGTAGAGACGCTAACGATGAGTTTGTAACCTTGCGTGTTAATTTTGCGCTGATTCGTAAGGAGTCTGGCTTTATTTCAGGTTTAGTTGCTGTTATTCATGATGCCACTGAACAGGAAAAAGAAGAACGTGAACGTCGTTTATTCGTATCAAATGTCAGTCACGAATTGCGGACGCCTTTAACTTCCGTTAAATCCTACCTTGAAGCTCTTGATGATGGTGCCCTTAATGAAGAGATTGCTCCAAACTTTATTAAGGTTTCTTTGGATGAAACCAACCGAATGATGAGGATGATCTCTGACCTTTTGGCCCTTTCTCATATTGATAATAAGAGCACACATCTTGATGTTGAAATGACCAATTTTACGGCCTTTATGACCTATATTTTGAATCGTTTTGATCAAATCAAAAGTCAAGAAAATAATACTGGCAAGGATTATGAAATTATTCGAGATTATCCTGTTAATTCTATTTGGGTGGAAATTGATACAGATAAGATGACTCAGGTCGTGGATAATATTCTTAATAATGCCATCAAGTATTCACCCGATGGTGGAAAGATTACAGTGTCCATGAAGACAACAGATGCACAATTAATCGTTTCAATTTCCGACCAAGGTTTAGGTATTCCTAAGAAAGATTTGCCTTTGATTTTCGACCGTTTTTACCGTGTTGACAAGGCAAGAAGCCGAGCTCAAGGTGGAACTGGTTTAGGTTTGTCCATTGCCAAGGAAATTATTAAACAACATAATGGCTTTATTTGGGCTAAGAGTGAATATGGTAAGGGTTCAACCTTTACTATTGTTCTTCCATATGACAAGGATGCTATGATGGTTGATGATTGGGAGATGTAGTAGAAATGACCTCAGATATAGGGTTTAAATATAGTATTTTGGCTTCAGGCTCTACAGGAAACTCTTTTTACTTGGAAACTCCAGAAAAGAAAATTCTAATAGATGCTGGTTTGTCAGGTAAGAAAATTACAAATTTGCTAGCTGAGATTGATCGTGATCCGAGTGATCTTGATGCTATCTTAGTAACGCATGAACATAAGGACCATATCCATGGTGTTGGTGTTCTAGCTCGTAAATATGGCATGGACATCTACGCAAATGAGAAAACCTGGCAGATTATGGACAGTAAAAATATGCTAGGTAAGGTTGATAATAGCCAGAAGCACGTTTTTTCTCGTGACAAGATTATGACCTTTGGTGATATTGACATTGAATCTTTTGGAGTTAGTCATGATGCTATAGATCCACAGTTCTACCGCTTTATGAAAGACGGAAAGAGCTTTGTCATGTTGACGGATACGGGCTATGTATCAGATCGCATGGCTGGGATTATTGAAAATGCTGATGGATATCTGATTGAGTCTAATCATGATATTGAAATCTTGAGAGCAGGCTCTTACCCATGGTCAACCAAGCAACGTATCCTCTCTGATCAAGGTCACTTGTGTAATGAAGATGGGGCGGACGCTATGATTCGTACCATCGGTAATAAAACTAAAAAGATCTATCTGGGTCACCTCTCCAAAGAAAATAATATCAAGGAATTGGCCCATATGACGATGGAAAATCAGTTGGCACGTGCGGACTTTGGTGTTGGTACTGACTTTAAGGTTTTTGATACCTCTCCAGACACAGCCACTCCACTGACTGATATTTAGAGAAATAGTGAAAGAGCTACACTAATAAGTTTAGTGTGGCTCTTTTTGAAAGGATTATTTATATGAAAGTCATTTATCTCTCCTTAGGTTTTATCTCGCTTGGTTTAGGTATTCTAGGAATCCCTCTGCCAATATTGCCGACAACCCCCTTTCTACTTTTAGCCATTGCTTGCTTTGCTAGAAGTTCTAAACGTTTTGAAAAATGGTTATATCACACTAAATTGTATCAAAGTTATGTAGCTGATTTTCGAGAAACCAAATCTATTGCTAAAGAACGAAAGAAAAAGATTATCATTCAAATCTATGTCTTGATGGGGATTTCAATCTTTTTTGCTCCTATTCTTTGGGTGAAAATTGGACTCTTCTGTCTGACACTTTTCATCACCTATTATTTATTTAAGGTTATTCCTGATAAAGACTAAGCTAGAATCAAAAAACGAGACTCCTCTTGGAAGTCTCGTTTTTAGTATAATGATTAATGTTTGCTTCTTATTTTTTTACGGACTTTATAGGCAAAGTTAGCTAAGCCATAAAGAGGACTAACCGGAAGGTTAAATTCACCGATGAACTGTTCAATGCGGGGGTTGAATTTTGATTTGAAGTTATACAAGCCACCGTCCAAGGAATTTTCAATACCTCCCATGTTTTGCCAGTCAGCGCCACGCTCAAAAGCATGATTAGCAGTTTCATACCATGTCAGGATAGCTGGTTGATAACGACGGTAGTCTTCATCCATACCAGCGTAGATATTCTCAGACGTCTTACCAAATTCAAGAACTAGGGTACCAGAGAGTGGGACTGTCTGATTTCCAGCATCTACTTTTTCTTGGAGAAAGGCAATTTCTTCTTTGAGACGTTTGTGCTCTTGCTTATTGTTCTCAACTTTTCCAGGTTTGGTTTTTTCAGTGAACTTGGCAGCATCAGCAATGTTCTTTTCAAGTTGCTTATTAAGATCTTTAAGACGGGCTGGCAAATCTAGTGTTGAGAGTGTAATGTAAGACGATTCTGGGTAAGTTGTCAACAACTTTTCATAATAGTCAATGCCACGAAGGTGGATGTTTTTACGAGCTTCAGTCTTCTTCATCAAAGAAGCGAATTGTTCAAGAAGCTCAGTGCCACCAAATTGAACCGAAATACCTTTGTTTCGAGCAGTACGAACAGCCTGCTTGGTGCTCTTAGAGAGCTGTTCTTCAGTGAAATCTTCTTTATGGATATTAGCCTGGAAGCGTGGTTGAATATTCTCAGCCATGTCTTCAGTGAGACCAGTCCATTCAACACCAAGAGATTGGATGTTTTTGGCAATAGCCATAGTATCTTCGTTGATGCTAACTTCTTGAGAAATCAAATTTTTAGTGACAAAGAGGCTTGGATCAAATTTAACAAAGAGGGCGTGTTTTGTTTTGGCATACTTTTTCAGTGAAGCCAGGACAAAAGCGACTAACTCTTTATCGTGGTAGTCCATGATAGGGCCTCGTGGGATGTAAATCATAGAGAAGCCAAGAGGCAGTGGTTGAATAAGAACACTAGCAACGGCAACAAGTTTGTCATCTTTATAGAAACCTAGACGGTCATTGCCCCAACTATCCTTGATTTTTGCCCATGAGCTACTTTGTAATAAGTTGGTTTGAGGACTATCAATCACAAAGCGGTCATGCTCAGAAGTACTGAGACCAGTTTTATAGGTATACATATTAGTCTAGAACCCACTTTCTAATAGCATAAGCGACACCAGATTCATCATTTGATTTTGTGATGTGTTTCGCGATTTTCTTGATTTCTGGATTTCCATTTTCCATAACGACAGGAGAACCGACGACCTCCAGCATAGCACGGTCATTTTCTTCATCACCGATAGCCATTGTTTCTTCTTTAGAAAGACCGAGTTTCTCGGCAAGATGCGTAACGGCAATTCCTTTGTTGGCTGTTTTCTTGAGAATTTCTAGGTAAAATGGTGTTGATTTTACAATGGTAAAGCGGTCGTAAAATTCCTGTGGAAGTTTGGCAATGGCTGCATCAAGAATTTCAGGTTCATCAATATACATGGCCTTAACAAATTCCTTGTCAGCAACCTCTTCAGGTGTACGATAGTAAATAGGCATATGAACAAGCGTAGATTCATGAACAGTGTAGCGTCCAATATTTCGATTACTTGTGTAGATACCATCTTTAGTGATAGCGTGAGAATGAACACCAAGCTTGTTGGCCAAAACTTCAATATCAAGATAGTCTTCATATGAAAGTGTCTCACGAATCAATTCGTTACCGGTAGATGTTTCTTGGACAAGACCACCATTAAAAGTGATGACATAGTCGCCATCTTGGTTAAGATTAAGTTCCTTAAGAAGTGGAAGCACGCCAGGAATAGGACGACCAGTCGCAATAACGACTTTAACACCCGCAGCCTTGGCCTCTTGAATCGCTTGAAAGACTTCAGGTGTGACTTGACGTTGGCTATTTAAAAGCGTCCCGTCAATATCAACAGCAATAAGTTTAATAGACATATAAATACCTGTTTCATTAAGTTAGTTTCCCTTCTATTTTACTAAAATTTGGGCGCTTTGTCATAGTTCTTCCTGAGAAAAATGATATTGGCGAATTGAAAACTGTTAAAGCCGAGTCCAAACTGTATAGAGCGGTTTGTTAGTAAGAATTGCCCAAATGCTTTTTAATTGGTAAAATAAGGTCAGACTAATAAAGGAGAGACAAGAGTGATTCGATTTACCAACCAATTGACAGATAAAGAACGTAAGGAAGCAAAAGCATTGATTGCTAGCTGCCAAGCTAATGACCACACCTTTCGAGAACCTTATCTCTCCAATATGCTTAATTTTGATCCCACTATGCCGACCTTTTTCCTCTATTATCAAGCGGGAGAGTTGCTTGGCTTATTAACGGTTTATGCGGATAACGAAGATGTTGAAGTGGCGATTTTAGTTGTCCCAGAGTATCGCCGCAAAGGCATTGCGAGGAGTTTGTTTGACAAATTTCAGAAGGAAACGGCATCTTATCCTATTCAATCAGTGACCTTTCAGACAGAGCATGTTTTTCTAGATTGTCATTCTGATTTTATCAGTCATTGGGGCCTAGTTGAAGATGCAGGCACTGAAACCTGGCTAGGGAGAGATAGAACTCCATATACTCTGGATTTCCGTTCAGATGTCAAGTCGCTCTTAGCAACCTCCTCTTATCTTGAAGAAATTGCCCAACTCCACCACCAAGCCTTTTCTGATTCGGAAGAAACACTTGAGGTGAGCCTCAGATATATTGCTGAGGCTTTGAAAGATTCCAATAGCCTACTTTACATCCTCCTCAAAGAAGGTCAGGTCATCGGACTTTGTACGGTTGATTTGTCTGGAAATAGCAACTATCTCTATGGACTTGCTGTAGCAGAAGCCTATCGTGGGCAAGGCTATGGAAGCTATCTGGCAAAATCAGTCGTCAATCAACTCATTGCGCATAACGACAAGTCCTTCCAAATTGCAGTGGAAGATGATAATGTGGGAGCTAAGCATTTGTATGAAAAAATCGGCTTTGTCAAACAAACCCAAGTGGTTTACTTGAAACAGAAAGAATGACTAATGTTATTAGAAGAATTTGAAAATGTGTCTGCTGTCAGTATTGCATTAGAGTTGGAAAAATAGGTATAGCAACAAAAGGAGTAATTAATGGAAATTAAAATCAAAAATAAAATTAAAGTAGCAGAACAAACGGAAATCATTGAGGAAATCCACCCTTGTGAGGTTACGGAAAAAGGAGATTATCTCTATCTTATTCACCATAATTCCGAGAAAGAAAAAGTGGTAATAAAATTGAATCAGGAAGAGCTCATTATGACACGCTTTTCTCAGCCTAAATCAATCATGCGTTTTTCAGCCAAGGTACCTGCCTTGGTTCACATTCCGACGCCGCTTGGTACTCAGCATTTTCAAACCGTTACGAGCCTTTTTGCCTATGATTCTGATGGCCAAACAGTTGATATTCATTATCAATTGCAACATCCAGAAACGGAAGACGTCTTTGCTGATTATGAATTAGAGGTTTCATGGTTTTAATTTGTGAAAAAATTGAGTCATTTGGCTTGAAAAAGCCCTAAATTATGATAAAATGTAAGGGTATATCAAGGGAGTAGCAGGCGACTTTAGTCAATAGATTTGATTAAAGGTTGCGATTATGTCGTCATTACGAAATTTTACATTTCCGGCATATTCTTAAACAGCGAGACTTGTTTTTAAGGAAACAAGTCTCTTTTTGTATCATTTTTTATATGAAAAGAGCCTTGATAGTCATTTTTCCCTATATAGAAGGAGGAGATTATTTTGTCGAAAGAACAAAGTAAAGCCTTGTTTTACACACAAGGAGAGGAAGAAGTCCTAAAAAGCTTGGATACTTCTGTTGATGGTTTGTCAACTGCACAAGCCAAGGAACGTTTAGATGCCTATGGCTTTAACGAGTTGGATGAAGGTGAAAAACGTAGCCTCTTGTCAAAATTCATCGACCAGTTTAAAGATTTGATGATTATCATCTTGCTTGTCGCTGCTGCCCTTTCTGTCATTACAGAAGGGATGCATGGTTTGACAGATGCTTGCATTATTTTAGCCGTTGTTGTTTTAAATGCTGCTTTTGGTGTTTATCAAGAAGGACAGGCAGAAGCTGCTATTGAAGCCCTTAAAAACATGTCAAGTCCTCTAGCTCGTGTTCGTCGTGATGGCAATATCGTTGAGATTGATTCACGTGAATTGGTTCCCGGAGACATTGTTTTGCTTGAAGCAGGTGATGTTGTTCCGGCCGACATGCGTTTGCTTGAAGCTGCCTCACTCAAGATTGAAGAGGCTGCCCTTACAGGTGAGTCTGTTCCAGTTGAAAAGGATATTACTGAAACGGTTGCAGCAGATGCAGGTATTGGTGACCGTGTAAATATGGGTTACCAGAATTCTAACGTGACTTATGGTCGTGGTACTGGTGTTGTTACCAATACTGGTATGTATACTGAAGTTGGTAAAATTGCTGATATGTTGGCTAATGCGGACGAATCACAAACACCTTTGAAGCAAAGCCTAGAACAATTATCTAAGAGTTTAACCTACCTTATTGTTGCGATTGCTTTGGTGACATTCTTGGTGAGTGTCTTCATTCGTGGCGAACAGCCACTTGAAGGTTTAATGGTTGCCGTTGCTCTTGCCGTTGCAGCCATTCCTGAAGGTTTGCCTGCTATTGTAACCATCCTCTTATCATTGGGAACAACGACACTTGCTAAACGCAATTCGATTGTGCGTAAATTGCCAGCTGTTGAAACACTTGGTTCAACAGAAATTATCGCATCTGATAAGACTGGTACCTTGACAATGAACCAAATGACCGTTGAAAAAGTCTATACAAACGGTCAATTGCAAAGCGCTGACACAGAACTTGGTGCGGATAATACGACCCTTCGTATTATGAACTTTGCCAATGATACAAAGGTGGATCCAGATGGTAAATTAATCGGGGATCCAACGGAAACAGCCCTTGTTCAATTTGGTTTGGACCATAATTTTGATGTGCGTGACGTCTTGAAATCAGAGCCTCGTGTGGCAGAGTTGCCATTTGACTCTGACCGTAAGCTCATGTCTACTATCCATAAAGAAACAGATGGGTCTTACTTTGTAGCCGTTAAAGGTGCTCCTGACCAATTGCTTAAACGTGTGACTCGTATTGAAATCAATGGTGAGATTCGTCCTATCACGGATGCAGATAAACAAGCTATTCTTACGACTAACAAAGATTTAGCCAAACAAGCCCTTCGTGTTTTGATGATGGCTTATAAGACAACGAGTGACATTCCTACTTTGGAATCTGAAGTTGTTGAGTCTGATTTGATTTTCTCAGGCTTGGTAGGTATGATTGACCCAGAACGTCCTGAAGCAGCAGAAGCTGTTCGTGTGGCGAAAGAAGCGGGTATCCGTCCAATTATGATTACAGGTGACCACCAAGATACGGCAGAAGCCATTGCCAAGCGTCTCGGTATCATTGATCCAAATGATACAGAAGATCATGTCTTTACTGGTGCTGAGCTGAATGAACTTTCTGATGAAGAATTCCAGAAAGTCTTCAAACAGTACTCTGTCTATGCGCGTGTGTCTCCTGAACACAAGGTTCGTATCGTCAAGGCTTGGCAAAATGATGGCAAGGTTGTTGCTATGACAGGTGACGGGGTTAATGATGCACCTTCACTTAAGACAGCTGATATTGGTATTGGTATGGGAATTACTGGTACAGAGGTTTCTAAGGGAGCTTCTGATATGGTTCTTGCCGATGATAACTTTGCAACCATTATCGTAGCTGTAGAAGAAGGTCGTAAGGTCTTCTCAAACATCCAAAAATCAATCCAGTACCTCTTGTCAGCCAATATGGCCGAAGTCTTCATTATCTTCTTCGCTACACTGTTTGGATGGGATGTGCTTCAACCAGTTCATCTTCTCTGGATTAACCTAGTAACTGATACCCTTCCAGCCATCGCACTTGGGGTTGAGCCAGCTGAACCAGGTATTATGACTCACAAACCTCGTGGACGTCAATCAAACTTCTTTGATGGTGGTGTCTTCGGTGCTATTATTTATCAGGGAATTCTTCAAACTATCCTTGTTCTTGCCGTTTATGGTTGGGGTCTTGTCTTCCCAGAGCACCATACGCAAGGAGCCATTCACGCAGATGCCCTTACAATGGCTTTTGCAACACTTGGCTTAATTCAGTTGCTCCATGCCTTTAACGTTAAATCTGTGTATCAATCAGTCTTTAAAGTTGGTCTCTTCAGAAATAAGACTTTCAATTGGGCCATTCCAGTAGCCTTTGTTCTTCTGATGGCAACTATCGTGGTTCCTGGATTTAATAATCTCTTCCATGTGTCACACCTTAGTCTGACACAATGGCTTGCGGTTATTGTAGGTTCCTTCTTGATTGTGGTACTTGTTGAATTAGTTAAAGCCACTCAACGTGCCCTTGGCAAGGATAAAGACGCTATATAAAATACAAAGTCAGAGATACAGGTCTCTGGCTTTTATTAGAGATACAGGTCTATTTTTGAGATTTTCCTTATGTGATAGCGGACGTCAGCGAACTCTTTCGAAGTTCCATGATTAAGTTTAGAGTCTAAAGTCTCCAAACTTACGAACGACTGCAACTCTTATGTTTCAGTCGTTTTTATCACGTCGGAAAGGCTCGGAATATGTACCGTACAGTCGCTAAATAAAGAGTCTTTTCCGATTTTAGTAAAGCTTCTTAGTTTACTAGATTTTTTAAGGACATTTTTCAACATTTTGAACAGAGATTAAGTCGTGAGCTTTTTCTTATCACATCTTGAATTCGTCAGGTGTCTTGTTTATAATTGAGGGGAAGTAATGACTAGTTTAAGGAGTAGCATATGAACGAAACCATTAAGACACAACTTAATCACCGTAGTATTCGTCAGTTTAAACCCAAAGCTCTGACACAGGAAGAAGTCAACCTCTTGGTTGATGTTGCCAGACATACATCAACGAGTAATTTTAGACAGGCTTATTCAATTATAAGCATCACTGATGAAAAGTTGAAGGAACAAATTGCAGAGATTGCCAACCAACCCTATATTCCAAAGGCTGGGCATCTTTTTGTAGTTGTTGTGGATCAAAGACGTAATACCTTGATTGCGGAAGCAAAAGGCGCTGAGGCCTTGGTGCAAGGTAGCCCCGAACGCTTTATTTCAGCTTTTTCAGATGCTATGATTGCTACTCAAAACATGGTTGTAGCTGCTGAGAGTTTGGGTATGGGAGCTGTTTACTTGGGTAGTATCTTAAATGATAATGCTAAACTTTCAGAGCTTCTTAAACTGCCTAAGTATGTTTATCCCGCAGTGGGCTTAGCAGTTGGTTGGCCAGATCAAGAACCACAGCTGAAACCTCGTTTGCCACGTCACGTCATCCATATGGAAAATTACTATCAGGATTTGGAAAATCCCTTGGAAGAACTTAAAGACTACGATGCTGACGTCCATGAGTATTATGACCTTCGCGATCTTAATCACAGAGTTGATGAATTTACGACTCAGATTGCAAAGACTATGGATAAATCTGTCGCTAATCGTGCAAATACCTTGAAGGATCTTCAAAAGCAGGGATTCTTCACCGAATAAAAAACGACTCCCATAGAGCCGTTCTATATATCTAATAATGTCATGGATGAAAGGAACTCATTTGCTAGTTCCTTTTTTTCATACTCTAAAAACTCTGGGAGTTTCTTGACTAGGTTGTAACGTTTGGAGAGGTTCCATGTTCCAGTTGGATTGAGTTCAGGGTGATTGGAAACAAAGTTAATGGTTAAATCCCATTCTCGACGGTATCCAAGAGGACGCGAGTGATAGGTTACACCGTCAATCTTTACCGCCCCATAACTCCTGTGGGCATGACCAAAAACAACATCTTTAACGTCGTGTTTGACGAAAATCTGATGGAACTCTTCTGATCCCAAATAAGCATTAAAAGGTTTAAAACGTTCGTGCGTCATGGTAAAACGGCTGTGAGGAACAAAATGCATGGCAACAATGAGTTTGCTCGTATCTAATTCGCTTAAAACATTATCTAGCTTCTTGAGACTAGTTTGACAGATTTCTGGATCAGTCCCCAATCGTCTGAGACGTCTGTCGAACCAAAGCTGTCTCTTACGCCTGAGAATTTTATCCAACTTTTCATCTGAATAGGAATAATCATACCAGCCATGAAAAGCCAATAATGTCTTACTACCTAAATCAATCAGCTGGAAATCAAGCTTATCAATAAGGTCATCCTCTAAATCTAGCATATCATGATTGCCTAAATTATAGGTGACCTTGACCTCCTTGGAAAGCTTTTGTAGAAATGGTTTAGTGTCGCTAAAATAATGATTAGAAATGTCACCAGCAATGATATGCCCCCTGTCAAGTAGACAGGTTAAATATCTAAAAAAGTGTCTGTTTTT
>OBUY01000575.1_pt1 | contig 13937 bp, 19 predicted proteins | sample 1475781 | NCBI WGS metagenome assembly OBUY01 (sample SAMEA2579912, study PRJEB22360) | human gut metagenome | biome: human gut; feature: human-associated habitat; material: faeces | place: Denmark | collected 2008/2010 | reverse complement strand
TTACATACCCTATCCTTTTATATTTATTAAGTTTACTAAATCAACATCCAATCTTAGTAAAAACCTCCGTTATTTATGGTACGGTTCTCCGTTACACCTCCAAAGGAGCACGTTTTACTTTAATTGTTCTAAAGCCTTACATTTTTTAAGCTCTTTCATAAGTTCTTTCTCTATTTCTTTATCTAAATATCTCCTTGGAATTATATGAGCTACAAATCCACTTATATATATAAGGATCATATCTTCGTAAACTTTTACATCTTTTATACTTTCTAACGATACTGTTTCTGATATAGAATCCCCTTTTACTACTATTGTCCCATCAATAATTTCTAAAGTCTTACTTCCAAATATTGATGAATTATCTCCTTAACTTATGAGTTTATCAGTTTCTTTAGCTACTAATTTTTTGTATTGCTTAGGATATGTTAAAATCCAAATGACTAAAAAAACTATCGCTACTATAATCCAATATATATTCGGTTGATTAAATATCCCCGTTCCTGTAAAGTAGATTGGTATAGAAAGTACTATGGGTACAGCATATCTAAGTATGTTAAATGTACTTTTCTGTGATTTCGAGTTTTCTAAATGATGTAAATTGAAGCTTATATAGTCATCTTTTGTTATTTTAAAGTCGATTTTCATTTGTGCGTCCCCTTATTATTAAAAACTTTATTTACATTATATTACAAATTTCAAGCACTTACAATTAAGCATAGTAACATGAAAAAAGGAAGGGTCTTCATCTTCTTCAGACGACCCTTCCTTTACTTTTAGGCTTTGAATGTCTTATATTTAAATCCTACATATAAAAATTTAACTTATCTATTTAAATTTAATCTCTAATTGCGTTTAGTTTATGAAGCAAATACTCTTTTTTATTCAATGGATCATACGTTGTTTTTTTGCGTGCTTTTGAAAATTCAGCTGAAGCTTCCTTATACCCATAAAATTTTGTCACAAACATTCCTCTACCTTCTGTATATGAAGCTATTTTCATTTTATATTCTTTTGAATTTTCTACTGGAATTAATCCCTTTATTGAGAATTCATCCCCTATAACAATAGGATTATCAAAGGTTGCCCTCATAGTTTCTAAATCCCATACCGCTTTGCTTAAAGCATTTTGAGGAATCTTTAACTCAAACTCATGTAATGGCTCTAATAAAACAGTTTGTGCTTTATATAATGCTTCCATGAATACCATAGGTGTCACATTTCTAAAATCTGCTGGAGTGCTGGCTGGACTAAAAAATTCACCACAGCTAAGAGTGACTTTTACATCTGTAACCTCCCATCCAAATAATCCTTGTTTACTTGTCTTAATAACTGCTTCTTCAATTGCATTTTGAAAAGATTTTGGCAATGACCCTACTGAAACATTAGAAATATACCTAAGACCTTCGCCTCTCCCTGCTGGTTCTATTTCTAAGCCTACTGTCGCCCAAAATGGATTTAAGTCTTCCTGCATATGCATTATTGACGCTCCAAAACCTTTAGGTGTTTCCTTATAGATAGTCTCAATATTCGAAAACTCTACTTTTATTCCATATAAATCATCTAACATGGAACTTAGTATTTCCATTTGAACTTCACCGAATAAGTTGACATAAATTTCTTTATCTATGTCATTCATCTCTAATTCTAGTAGTGGATCTTCCTCTGCAAGTAATGTTAATGCTTTAAATAGCTCTGGATTTTTTTCTTTATCAATTGCAGAAATTGTTGTTTTTAATGCTGGTTTAGCTATAGATATATTTTTAATTTTATCATTTGAAATTCCAATAACATCTCCCACTTGGAAACTTGTAAGTCCATATAAAATACCTATATCCCCTGCTTCTATCCTCTGTGCTTCAACAACTCCCCCATTTTCTAACCTATTAATTTTCTTTACTTTTTCTGCTATCTCCTTATTAGGTACTTGAATTTTATCTCTTACAGATATTTTTCCTCCAAATAATCTTACATAAACCTTCTTTTCATTTTTACTTGTTCTTTCGATTTTAAATACTACTCCAGATAAATCACTTTCACAATCATCACCTGCAAATGGAAAATAACTACAAATTCCATCTAATAAGTCTTCAACTCCAAGTCCAATTGCTGCCGCACCACAAAATACTGGATATAGACTTCCTTCACTTGCATATAATGAAAGCTTTTCTTGTATTTCTTCTTTATCAGGTTCTATTCCACCAATATATCTTTCTAAAAATGCTTCGTCTAAGTCTGATAAAACATCAATAGCATCATCATTTATCATGCATGTATCAAATAGTTTTTTTATATAAACAGCTTTGCTTCCTACATCATATACTTCTTGTAATCTAACTACTTTATTGGACATATTCTTCTTTATATCTTCAAATACTTTATTGAAATTTGCCCCAATTCTATCTAGCTTATTTACAAAAATTATTGTTGGAATGTTTAACTCCTTTAATGTCTCAAATAATATTCTTGTTTGTGACTGAATACCCTCTACTCCTGATATAACTAGTATCGCTCCATCTAAAACACTTAATGAACGTTCAACTTCCGAAATAAAATCCACATGTCCTGGAGTATCAACAATATTAACCTTGACATTATTCCAATTAAAAGATATGGTTGATGATTTAATGGTAATCCCTCTCTTACGCTCAAGCTCCATAGAATCCGTCTGTGTATTGCCTAAATCAACTCTTCCAACTGATTTTATAGCTCCACTATAATATAATAAGTTTTCTGTTATAGTTGTTTTTCCTGCATCCACGTGTGCTACGATTCCTATATTAATTATTTTCTTCATAATCAATACCTCCAACTCTATCAACCACCTTTTTATCCATTATCATAGCAACAATATATAACACTAATACCGGTGTTACTAATAACGAAGTACATGCTATACCCATACTCACTGAAATATTTGTAGCTATGATTCCTATAATTGGTCCACCTAAAATTTGACCTAAGGAATTTATTTGTCCATTTATAGAAAGTACAGTAGATCTGGCCTTGTCATCTATATGTCCATTAAGCCATGCACTAAATATAGGTTCATTTATAGTTCTAAAGGTACTTGTCGCTAAATAAGCTATTAGCATTAAGTTAAATCTTTTTGTAATAGCAAATATGAACATAAATGATATATAAAATATATTTATACATAATAACAGCTTTCCATTTTTATTCTTATCATCATCCTTAAGCTTCTTTTCCATAAAATGCATTACTATAGCACTCAATATCATTCCTGCAATTCCAAAAATTCCGAACCAAGTCACTGGTTTAAGGTTTCCAAGTTTAGGAAGCATAGTATCTTGTAAAAAATGCATATTAGAAAGTCTATCATAACCTTCACTGGATAATCCATAAAATAAAGTTACTGAAAGCAAAATTATAATTATAGGTTTATTTTTTATAAATTTAAGACCAGATTTAAAGGTATATCCCATCTTTTTAAAAGTATTTAAATCCTCTGGAGCAGATGATTTAAAATTATTTTCTGGCATATATAACCATAAAAATAATGCAAGAATTATAAATAAGACTCCACTAACTATAATAGGTAGTCTTACAGATAAATTAGCTATTACAGTGCTTAGTACTATTCCAATAACCGATCCTATCTGTCCTGCTTGTGCTCCCTTTATATAAATTTTATCCAAATCTTTATCTTTCTCTTCTTCCGCAATCCAAGCTTCAACAGATCCACTAATAAAAGTAGAACCTAATCCCCATACAATCTGTGCTACAAGTACGAAAACGAAACTAGAAATAGAACCTTCTAAAATAAATCCCACTCCTGTTAAAACTACACCAATAACAATAGATAGTTTACGACTGTACACATCTGCAACTATTCCTGTAGGAATTTCAAATATAAAGCATGCTACTTCTAAAGTAGTTCCAACAAGTATAAGCTGAAGTGGATTTAAATGCACCGTTTCAATGTGATACACTATCATAACTGTAGCTACTAGTGAAAAACACATTGCTGTAATAGCTGAAAATAATAAATAAGTTTTATATGCTGAAAGTTTATTAACCATTAATAATCACCATCCTAGTATTTTTAAAAAAATTTATTTGTTTTTCATAATCTTCATATTTAAATATATAAATCATCAAAATAATCTCCTTAAATAAAAAAAGCTGTAAGTGAACATAATTCACTTACAGCCTCATAATTATATAACCTAAATATAAACATGAAATATACAACTTTAATTTATATAACTTATGATTAAGCTATGCAAATTAAAGTCTTATATCATATCTATAAATATAGTAAAAATAGGCATAAAAATACCGTGTTTAGAACACAGTTTTCCTATTCTTCAAATAAAGATGTAATATGCTCATTATAATACTGATTATTTTTAGAGTACACAAATAGACATGGTAATATCAATATTATTAATAATTGTTTCTACCACAAATAAACCTTGAGTTATCCAAGATTTTTTTCATATACTTTTTAAAATAATCCTTATTCAGTTAGTTTAGTTAAAAACTACCTCTTTGCGCATATTTACATCTCCTTTACATTTATATTTTTCATGTTTATATTTTAGTATAATTACATTATATATAAACTTTTATTTTTTTTCAATACTTTTATATTCATATTTATCCAAATTCAATTGAAACTTTATTACTTCAAATAACTTATATACACAAAAGAATAACTACTAACTTTAACCTAAATCTGAAATGAATATAAAAAATATATTTGTGGAATGTTTTACAATTTCTTTCAATACTATAGATTAGAAAAAACAAATTCTAATTTGCTGAAATAGGTGAAAAACGAAGAACCTATGAATAAAACTACAATAACCTACAAAAATTCAAATTTTAGATTTTTGTGAGTTTCATTGCAGAATTAAAGCAGACCTACCTTTCATTTATATATCCAATTTTGGTAAAGTTCGCACTTACTTGTGATACGGTTCTCCGTACCTTACTCTACGGAGCTAGTTTTAATTTATTTTAATTTCTTTCATCTGTAACTACTCAAGGCACTTTTCACACATACCTATTGTTCCCATATACATATTAGATGTTCTTCCACAATTAGTACAAGTATACATAGAGTCTAAATCTCCTTCAGGATAATACAAATCATAATCACTAGGGTTATATTGTGATGTTGGCTCACATTCAGAGCATCCCTCACATAATCCTACAAATCCATTTTCACAATTTTTAGGAAGATTATAGCATGTTGTACATAGTAATCCTTCATAAAATTTATTTAATTGATTCTTAGGAAAATATGCTCCACAATTTCCACATTGTCCTTTTTCAACTTTAACTTCATCTTTCTTATCTACTGATTCTTTTTCTTTACTATTTCCTATTTTATTTTCCTCATCATTATCATTAGTTACTTCTGCTATCTCAGGCTTTTCAGATACCCATTTAGCTTCTACTCCACAATTTGAACAAAATTTTGTTACTTCTTTTGACTCCTCACTACAACTGTCACAATATACACTCTTAACGACTTCTTCCTTTTCAATTTTTTCAGTTTGTGTACATCCAGCTATCATTAATGACATAACTAATACCATTAATATAATTACCTTTTTCATCCACTTCATCTCCCCTTTATACCTTATAATTTAGTATCTATTTGTTTAAAATTTTCTTCTGTCACATTATTAAACCACTCTTTTGTCTTTTCTTTAGCTTTTATTTTAATTTCAGGTGTTATGAATATATAAATTATTCCTAAAGCGGTTGTTATTGCAGTTAAATCATCTCCATATCCTGCATCTGGTATAGGATATCTGCTATTAAGTCTATTGGCGATATAAAATATCCTAATGCTCCTACTATTGTAGCTTTCGCTTTAATTGGAACATTTGAATCTTTAAGTGCATAAAATAACAACCATGCTCCATACACTATAGATAAGCCTGCTTCAGAAAAAACTGATTTAATTTTATTAAATAATGATTTTTCTGAGTAATAACTATTATACTTACTACTAACATTCATATCTTATCTCCTTAATTATTATATATTTTTTAATCGCTATTTTTTGTCATTTAATGTCATTATTTTAAATATTTATTTCTATAGCTAAATTGATATTTTTAGATTTATATGATTAGTTCCTAATAAATGTAAAAAGGATGAATCACCTTTTAGTTTAGGCAACTCATCCTTCATTAAGTATGTTATTACATCATCATTTATTTGAATCTCTATACTATCTATCTCTCGCTTTTCATTCATAGTTATTTGTGAAACTAACAGATGTATTAACTGTTTTCTTTGTTGACTCGTACTCATATTAAGAAATACTTCTTTAAACCTATCCATTATTTCCTTTATGATCTCAAATGGTACTGGTTCTCCTTCTGCAAGTTGAACTTCTTGTATTAACTCTTGTTCTCTATACTTTAACTTATCTATATCATCGTTTATTGATTTAACTCTTATTGAAAGTTCATTTTTATCTAGTATTCCATCTTCAAACAACTCTATGTTCTTACTCTTCTTAGTATTTAACTTATTTATTTCATTTGTTATTCTATCTAATTCATCTATAGTCGGTTGTAATTTGCTAGATTTATTCTTGTTTATATTATCTATTACTTTCTTTAGTATAGATTTGTTGTTTATTAGTGTCATTATTTTGTTTAATACATACTCATCTGCAACTTCTACTCTTATTGAGTTAGATTTACATACTGCTGTACCTTTATTCTTCCAGTTTCCACAAGAGTAATACTCTAAAACCTTCTTAGTTCCATCTTTTCTTTTACTAGTTGACCTACTTATAGTCATTCCTGCACCACATACAGGACATTTAAGTATTCCCGTTAAAGGGAATTCACTATCATAAATTTTATTATGTTTCTTACTTCTTTCTTTTAGTATTACTTGTACCTTGTTCCATGTTTCCATATCTATTATTGGTTCATGTTTCCCATCTGAAAGTATAGGGTTTGGATTTATGTTATTCCTTCTTTTCTTACTCCAATCTTGCCTTACATTGTATCTAATTTTACCAATGTAGACTGGATTTTTTAGTATCTCTTTAACAGTTGCTACTGCAAATTCATTATTTCTCTTAGTTTTATATCCTTCTTTATTTACTCTATTAACTACTGCTTTGTATCCATATCCTTGACTATACAAGTCAAATATTCGCCTTACTGTATTCGCTTCTCTTTCATTTATCTGCAATTTAGTGCTTTTTCTCTTCTTTCCATCACTTGGAATTTCAACTATATCATACCCTAATACTACTCCGCCACACCACTCACCTAACCTAGCTTTTGCCCCCATTCCCAGCTTTATATTTTCAGCTATTGTTTCTCTTTCAAATTCTCCTATAGCTCCCATTATGTTTAGTTGAAGTTTACCTGATGGTGTTTCTGTCTCAAAGTTCTCTGTTAGTGAACGAAATGCTATATTATGCTTATTTAACAACTCTACTATGTTAAGAATGTCTAGTAGTTTTCTACTTATTCTATTTAATTTCCATACAATTACCAAGTCAAACTTATTCTCTGTTGCATCTTGTAAAAGTTGTTTTATTCCTGGTCTATTAGTTATATTTTTTCCACTTATTCCTCTATCTTCGTATAAATTATATATTTCATGACCTTCCCTTTCACAGTACTCTCTTATTTTTAGATTTTGCTCGTCTATACTGTACCCTTCTTCAGCTTGCTCTACAGTTGATACTCTGCAGTATATTGCTACTCTTTTAATCATTTTCTTTATCTCCTTTGTTTTCTTTTTTTACTATGGATTTTTGAATTATAGTGCTTAGTATTTCTAATATTTCTTGTGCTTTTATTTGATCTAAACTAACTGTATCCATATATCCTCCTATATTTATTACACCAAATTTATAATATATATTTTCTACCTGTAGTGGAACTAACTCTAAAAAGAACTAGTTATACAGTAACTTTCTAAGATTTCACTTATACTCTTTCTGCAAATACTAATTTCTTGAAGTATAAGATCCAATGCTCTTGCTTTATATGCATTTAGCATAATATAGTCATAATATTCTTGCTCTTCTTTTATTGATAACTCCAACATCTCTTTCTCTATTAATTCATAATTCATAACTAAAGACACTCCTTTATTATTTTTATACTACTAGGATATTTACTTTTGATTTATCCTAGTAGCCGATTTATTTTACATTATTTATTTTGATCTATTTTTTAGGTAATTTTATTACTATATAGTTAATTTCAACTCCTGCACTATTGTTTCTAGACCTAGTTAATCTATCTTTTTCACAGTCTAAAAATCCAGCTTTTTTTAGCTCTTTTAGGACTATCTTTCTATCCTCGTATCCACCTTCTTTTATCATTAGTTCAAAAGAAAGTTCCTCCATTTGAAGTTCTGTATAATCTTCCTTCTCTGTAATTTTTCCTAATATCTCTTGCGAGTTAGATTTTGATTTTCCATCAAACTTATTTCTATACCTTTCTACATACTCTTTTATGAAATCCATTACTGATTTTTGTAAGTTCCTATACTTGATTGATTCTATTTCTATTTTAATTATCATCTCTACCATTCCTTCTATATCTAATTCTGTATCTAGTATTTCTTCTAAAATTAATGCTGTTTGTATTATGATGGCAAACTTACTACATCTCCTCATTGACATATCATCATATACACTTCTATTGCGAAGCTCATCATATAGTTTTAATTTTTCATACTTATGATTTTTAATTAATTCATTTTTATTTTGAGCTAGTAAATACTCCGCAAATTTTATTGCTAAATGACCATAGTTATTTAAAATAACATGTTGTATAGCCTCTGCATGTTCTGGACTTTTAGTCCAAGTAAAGTTTTCTGCTTCGATTACTCTAACTTGTACTCCTGCATTTTTATTAGAAGATCTAGTTATAGATTTTTCACCATTTGAAAGTATTGTTGTTAACCAAGATTCTTTTTCCATTAACTCTGAGTCTTTATTTAAACGTTCTTTGTCAGCTCCATTTGCTAAACTATATATAAACTTAGTAAAGTTATTATTATCTGACATAGATATTTCATCTAAAGCATATGGTATGCCTTTTAGACCACATAGCTTTTTTATTAACGCATTGTTTGTGCCATTATAAGTACCATACAATCCATTTTTCTTTATATCTGGGTATCCAAAGCTTGAAATTGCTAACTTTAAAGCTGTAGATTTTCCTGTTGTAGAGTTTCCAACTAGATGTATTATGTTGGATTCTAGACCTAAATCCTCACCTATATATCCTAAGAGTATTGATGATAATCCACTTGATAATGCAAATTCTAATTCTGGGTTACCTAGTATATGATTATTTATCATCTCAAGATATTTATCATATGAACCTTTAGGCTCGATTTCGCATGTACCTACATATGTTGAATTTAACCCTATTGCTTCATGTAATTTGTAGATTGTTTTTCCTTTGTAATCCATAAAACCTAGCTTAGAATGTATATATTTCTTTGTAATTGACTCCTCACATTCTCTAATACATTCAACTACGTGTTTTACATTACCCTTGATTACATCAATTCCTGTATTTTGTAATTTCATTAGATTACGTTCATATAAACAGTCATGCCTATCTAGTAATTTTGTTTCAATATTTCTTATTGTCCTATACTCTAATAGAATCTTTTCAGGTATTATCCTCTATGTTGCAATGGTTCTCTTTAGCCCATACATGTCTTCCAACCTTTATATTTCCTTGTTTAGCTGATGATTTTACAAATAAACTATATCCATCACTACAATAGTTTTCATTTTCATACTCATACATCTTTGTATTTTTTTCTGCTTCTACTTCTTCTTTCTCCTCTATTTGTAATTCTTCTTGATTCTCTTTATTTAATTTGATTTCAAGTAATTCATTTGTAACTTTGTTTTCTAATGGCTCTGGAATTTTTGCCTTTATTCCTTCCCCTAGTCTTTTTCTGTGTTTAATTGCCATATTTCAACTCTCTCCTTTCGAATATATTTTTATTTTATTTTATATATATTCTTTAGTCGAACCCTAAAAAAAAGATAAGTATTTTTACCCCCTTTTATTGCTTAGGTAAAAATACTTATCTTTTTATTTATATCTACTATCTATTTCCTTCTTTATATCTTTTAAAATTTGTTCCATATCTTCATCATGCTCTATTTTTTTATTTTTGTACTTTTGCATTGATTCTATTTTATACTCATCTATACTTCTTCTAAGTAATTCTCTTCCTTCTACCACAAATTTTTCATTATTCATATCTTCATCGACTTCAACTATATTATCTATTTCTGCATTTTTTATTTCATTTGCTAATCTTATTAATTCTTTCCACTCTTCTATTGATTGATCTATTCTTTCTTTTAAATGTCTAATGAATATCATTTTATCATATTCTGATAATACATCTAATCTACCTTTTTCATCACTTGTTATCTTCTGAAACTTTATGCTTTTAGTATATATCTCATCATTAACCCTAATTAATCCATCATCAGGTTTTATATCTGTGTATTCCCTGAAACATAAATCTATCTTATCTGTAATTTCTCTTTTTATATCTTCAATTACTTCTCTTTCTCCATGAGAAAATTCTATTTCAAGCATAACTGTGTTCTTAATATGTTCAATATCAGGTTGTATATTTGTATAATTTTCATCATTTTTATATTTATCTTCTAAAGTTATTATTACTTTATTTAAGAATTCAATCTTTTCCTCTTTCGTTATTTTTTCATACTGTTTAGTATTTATTTTACTTATAAAGCTACCTTTAGAACTATCCACCGTAAGATATATTTGTAATATATCCGCTATTATTCTCGGTATTTTATATCTATTTTTTATACGATACTTTTCAACATCTATACCTAATGATTTACCAATAGCTCTTAATTTTTCTATCATGTTATCTTTAGTAGTTTTACTCATATTCACTCCAGATTTACCTAAATCTGTGTCATCATATACTTCTCGTAATAATTGTGCTAATGTTATTGTATCTTTATACATTTAATCACTCCTATATTGTTATTCAAAAAAATAAGGCTAACTTAATTAACCTTATTATACTATATCTTATACCAACATAGATTTACTAGAAATCACTAGTTCAATTACTATACATACTCCTAATCCTATTACTGAACCTAATGTAAATTCCTTCATTTAATTTCATCTCCTTATTTTGTATATTCTTTTCTCTGCTTCATCACTATACCAAAAACTGACACTCCAAATTTAACACCTGCTACAAATAACTCTAGTGTCATGTTATTCTACCTCCTTAGTATTAAGAATCCCTCTAAGATTACTTACAAACTCCTTTGAAAATATATTTTTCTTTATGGATTCCTTAATTAACTTAATTAAATCATCTTCTGTTAAATCTAAAGGTCTTACTATTAGTTGCTGTTCTTTTCTAAAAGTATCTTTAAAGTATACAAACCTTATTTCTTCTTGGTTTAATGACTTTACAAAAATCTTCTCTATTCCATACCCTACATTTCCATCTCTTATTTTTGCTTGCTTTAATACTATACAGTACTTAGTTTCACTTATTGATTTACTCATTTTTCTTCTCCTTAAAAACAAAAAAGGAATAGCAACATACTATTCCTTTCTTATGTAATCCTTTATTTAATTAATATCTCTTTTTTCTTTCTACACTATTTACTTTCATACCTATTATATCTTCCTTTTTAATTCCACTTGTCTTTTCAAGTGTCTTCATGAAGTGATTATATGTATCTTCAACTTGACTTCTTCTTCCTGAATTCTTTGATTGTTCATGAGCTCTTATTGCTCTCTTCTTTTCTTCATTACAAATTTTTGAAATTTTATCAAATATACTCATGTTATTATCCATCCTTTTCTATTTTTTATCTTGCCTTTTCTTCTTTTAAACTTATTCCTTTGATTAATCTACCAACCCATTTATCAGAATATCCTAGATCTCTAGCCATTTCTCTTACACTCTTTTTACTAAAATTCTCAATTATATACTTTTCTACATATTCATTAGAGTATAGTTTCATTGGTAGATTAATCTGCTGACCTTTGTAATGCTTATGTATTATTCTTACTATTTCTTCACCTAGAATTTCTGACATCTCTGCGTAGATTCCTTTAAAATCACTCTTTTCTATTTTCATTATTCACCTCCTTTCATTCTCTAATTAATAATAACTATTCTTACAGAAAGTTTCTTTGAAATTATTTCTTGAAAAATTCCTTATTTTATTTCTTGTCTAAGTGTAAAATCCCGAAACCCCGTTGTTTTTTAGTTAAATTAATTATTTTTACTATTTATTTTCTTAACTAATTAATTAAAACCCCGAAACCCCGTTATTTTAAAGTTATTTTTATTATTTTTTATTCCTTACTTGAAAAAACATATTCACTTCCATCTGTTAATGTAAATGCATACTCTGGTGAAAGGTCTAGTATATACTCTACATCATCATCTAACATCATTTCTTTTATTAATTCTTCTTTAGTTGTACTATTTAGAAAGAAATCTATGATTGTTTCCTTATCAAACAGCCTGTCAATGTGGTACTCAGTGCTTAACATGTAATCTAATTCATTCCTTGTATACTCTTTTAAATCATCTTTACTTTTGTAAATTAAGTAATTATCATTCTCAGTATATTTTTGAGAAATTAATTCATTGTAGTAATTATTTATCCTATCTATGCTTATTTCTTCTATGTTTAAATTGTACCAAGCAAAGAATATTATCTTATCTATATCCAAATTATTTTTATATTCAGCTATTATTTCATCTAGCTTATTACTATCTTTTAAAATGTATTCCTTTATGTATTTATCTTCTATTTCATTATCTATTCTTTCTATTACAGTTATAGTTTCATCATCTATGTTATTGTATTTATCTACTAATTCTTTTAATTCATCAAAGAATAATTTATTTATTATTTCAGATTTATTATTTATCATAGTCATTTCTACCTTTCAATTTTTTAATTATTTATCTATTTTTACGGGGTTTCGGGGTTTTATTAAAGAGAATTGTAATTTTATTTTTTATCTTCATTGTCTAACATTGAAATGCTCTTACTTCTGTGTAAAATTAGTATTCTTCTGAAAACATCAAAGTACTGTATTCTAAGCTATCTATAGCGTATAGCTTCTTATTTTCTTTAATTTCTTCACTATGTATGTATAGACTACTTTTGTATTCTGGTACTTCTTGCTTATGAATTATTTCAACTATGCCTTCTCCTATAGGATTTAATTCAAAAACTTGTAAGTAATCTTTTTCTACATTTAGTTCATCTATCAAATTCCACAACAGTATATTTATTTCTAAAGGTATTTCTTCTGATACTTTTCTAGTCATGTATCTACTTTCTGTTTTAAACATGTTTCTTTTCTCCTATTATTTTTATTCTTTATTTAAAATTTTACGGGATTTCGGGGTTTTAATCTAAATTACTATTAGATCTTTTAATTCTTTTTTACAAATAACAACTATTGAAAAATCATTTGAACACAAAAATAGAACTGAAATGTAATCAGTTCCATGTATCTCATCTATGTATTCAGGTATTATTTCTTTTAGTTGATGTTGTTTTAGTTCTTCTGCTCCAACTTTATCTACTACAGCTACATATCCACCTAAGTCTTCTGCTGTTCTTTCTGTACCGTAGTTTTTATCTAGTATTTCTATGGTATCTTCTATTGCAGATATTACTTCTGTTGGTAGCTCCTTTACTAAGTCTAAATCTTGTTTTTTCCAAATATTTATTATCATTGTATCTTCCTCCTTATTTTAAAACAAAATAAGCTAGATGAAGTATTTTTTTACTCATCTAGCTTTCTCCTAATTATAATATATATTTAAAATTAGATTTTGTTCCATATTTAATCCAATCAATAAAAAGATACTACTTAAATATGTAGTATCTAAAA
>OBUY01000567.1_pt1 | contig 14180 bp, 14 predicted proteins | sample 1475781 | NCBI WGS metagenome assembly OBUY01 (sample SAMEA2579912, study PRJEB22360) | human gut metagenome | biome: human gut; feature: human-associated habitat; material: faeces | place: Denmark | collected 2008/2010 | reverse complement strand
AGTTGTCCTTAGAAATGATCCCTGACATGATAAGGTACCCTTCGTCTTTCACAAGACGATAAGCATCTTCTGTCATATTGACCAAAATATCAGCGAGAATATTTGCCACGATAACATCAGCTTTGATATCCACACCTTGCAAAAGATTACCTGTAGCCACATGGATATTTTCAGTATTGGCGTTAAGGTCAATATTTTCTTGTGCCACACGCACGGCTACTTCATCAAGGTCATAAGCATAGATATCTTTTGCCCCAAGAAGTGAACTTGCAATCGAAAGCACACCTGAACCAGTACCCACATCAATTACAGTTTCACCACCACGAAGTACTTGTTCAAGCGCAAAAAGACTCATTTTTGTCGTTGGGTGAGTTCCTGTACCAAAAGCCATACCTGGATCAAGACGAATAGTCTTTTCACCTTCACCAGCTTCATAATCTGTCCAACTTGGAACAATTGTCAAATCATGGCTAATGCGTGTTGGTTCATAATATTTCTTCCAATTTTCAGCCCAATCTTGCTCAGCCAATTCTTGTGTCTCATAGTGAACCTCACCAGTATCAACACCAAAATCACTTAATTCAGCCAAACGCTTAGCTGCCTCCCTTTCAACAGCTTCAATATCGATATTTTCTGGGTAATAAGCTGTAATTTTAACAGTTTCTACTTGTTTGATTTCTGGGAAAACTTCACCGTATTTCCCAACATATCCAAGATAATCAGCACTATCATCGATAGCAACCCCTTGACTACCCAATTCAATCAAAATATTTGACGCAGCCTCTTCTGCATTACGCAAGACCTCAACAGTCAACTCTTGCCACTTGTCCATATTTCTGATACAAAGGACGACTAGAAAACGACTAAAAAATAGAAAGCTTGATGACGTGTCGACAGACACTAGTCAAGCTTATCTTTTTTCCGAGTTTTCCGTCCGTGTTCAAAGATGAACACTCATCCTCATACTCCTTTTCTATTTTGTTTCGGGCGGGTTCAGTTAAAATACTAACCGAACCTTTTCCTTTCTATCTAATCTATTTCAGGCGGAGCTATTAACTCCCTTTATCCACAATAAAACACCTGAACATTTACATATTATTATAAATTTTCTTCTCTCTCTTTCAAACTACATCCATTTGAATCCTTCCAATCAGTACGACCGTTTGTAGGCATACCTAAAACAAAAGATGCTGCATAAGGTGGACTATTGAAAAATCGATTTTTCTTGAGGATACCATCCTTGATAATTCCCTCTTTCAGTAACTCTTGTCGCAAGTCACGAATAGATTTTGGAAGTCCTTTACCATCTGTAAGTTCAATCATACTGCCTTCAAGAACAACCAATCCCTCTGCTGTCTATCGGCAAGTTGCAATAATTTCACGGTTTGATCGCTTAATGTTACGTTTAAGAGTAAGAACAGTTTCAGCCTCAATTGGCTCTTCATCAACAGAATTGTCACCGTTAATCATAGGAACAAATACTCGATAACCAAGGGTTCCAATTATTGTTTTTGTATTCTCAACAACCTCATCCAGTTCAGATTGCTTTTCTTCAGTTACATTGCCAGAATTTGGTTCGTTACCATTTCGAACAACAAAACGATTTGCTTCGTTTGCTAGCTGAGTAAATCTGTTTTCCAAATAACTGATTTCAGTCGGCCCGAAGGAATTATTTTGCGTTGTTAATACAATGACATCATTGAAATAATCAGCATGATTATCCCTAGTATGCTCTTGAACACGTAACAAAACACCTTCGCCATTCTTTCGGCTCGTTGCTTGACCAATATAAACTGTATCCTGCTGATTAGCATCATCACGACCAAGTAAAAAATAAACACCACTTTGTTTCATCTCAGGTCTTGATTTTAAATCACCTAACTGAATTCTAGGAATTTTATAAATCACGCCTGTCCAGTTGGATAAAGTACACTTAATCTTACCAGTGACTTCATCATCCATCAGAAACATATTTATATTTTTACCTCTTTTTACCATCTTAATATCTCGGATATGCAAAGAATTCTGTTTCTTTTAACTCTGCTTTGCCTTTTTCAAAGCTTTCAGCATCCCATTCAAGAGCAAAGTCAGTTGCATTTTCATCTGCTAAAAAGTCCATCAAATCATCAAGACCTTTAGTTGCAACATCGTTTAATGTTTCTGCAAAATACGCTAAAAATTCGCGTGAGAATCCTTTTTTAGCATCAAAAGGAACAGTCACCAAGTAGTCATCATGGTCAACTTTAGATTTTGCTTGGTTGTAAAATAGTACGTAATCTTCAAAAACAATATCCTCGCTGCTAACCTCACCTTGGTCATCCACAGTTTCAACAGCAGCTTGGTTCTGCGCTTCCAAAATAAAAGTCACTTCCACCGCATGATTTTTCTTATTCCAATCGATGGCATAATCAAAGGTGAAGTGCTTATCCATTTCTTCTTCTAATACTGATAAAAAGCCAAATTTAGCCATTAAAAATTTCTTCCAATCTTCTTTTGTGTTACAATTATTTTATCATACTTAAGGGGAAATGACATGCAAATACGACCAATGGAGCTAGAAGATATTGAACAAGTGGTTATACTAGAAAACCAAACATGGGATACATTTAACACGCCAGCTCCGCTACCTATTGCAAATAAGGATAAAATCATCAAAGATTTTGAAAATGGAACACATTATCTTGTCGCTGAAGAAAATCAGGACATTTTAGGTGTTCTTAATTACCATACTTATTATCCTTTCCCTAGCGGTCATCACGTGGTAACTTTTGGCATTGCCGTTTCTGAAAAAACGCGCGGTCAAGGTATCGGACGCAAACTTATCCAAACTTTCTTCGATATGACAAAAGCTGACGGCTACCAAAAAGTTCTCATTCATGTGCTATCATCAAATGAAAAAGCCTGCACATTCTACGAAAAATTAGGCTTTAAACAAGAGGCTATTTTGAAAAATCAATTTTACCTAAACCATAATTACGTTGATGACCTCATTTACAGTTATTATCTGGAGGATATTCATGCCAAATAATCTCGCTTTGCGAATGCGCCCTAAGAATATTGACCAAGTGATTGGCCAGAAACATCTAGTCGGTGAAGGAAAAATCATTCGCCGTATGGTGGAGGCCAATATGCTGTCATCAATGATTCTCTACGGTCCTCCTGGTATCGGGAAGACCTCAATCGCTAGCGCTATCGCAGGAACAACCAAATACGCTTTTCGGACGTTCAACGCTACAACAGACAGTAAAAAGCGCCTGCAAGAAATTGCCGAGGAAGCTAAATTTTCTGGTGGACTGGTTTTACTGCTCGATGAAATCCATCGTCTTGATAAAACCAAACAAGATTTTCTACTACCATTGCTTGAAAACGGCAATATCATCATGATTGGAGCGACAACTGAAAATCCATTTTTCTCAGTGACACCTGCCATTCGCTCACGCGTGCAAATCTTCGAGTTAGAACCCTTATCAACCGACGATATCAAGCAAGCCCTCCAAACTGCATTATCAGATAAAGAGCGCGGCTTTGAATTTGATGTCGATATTGATGCGGATGCTCTTGATTTCATCGCAACAGCTACCAACGGTGATTTGCGCTCTGCCTTTAACTCGCTAGATTTAGCAGTCATGTCAACCAAGGCTGATGACAAAGGTATTCGCCACATTAACCTTGATACCGTTGAAAATAGCTTGCAGCGAAGCTACATTACCATGGATAAAAACGGCGATGGACACTACGATGTGCTCTCAGCCCTTCAAAAATCCATCCGTGGTTCTGACGTCAATGCTAGCCTGCACTACGCTGCTCGTCTGATTGAAGCTGGGGATCTGCCAAGCCTTGCTAGAAGACTGACTGTCATCGCGTATGAAGACATTGGTCTTGCCAATCCAGATGCCCAGATTCATACCGTTACAGCACTTGATGCTGCTCAAAAAATCGGTTTTCCTGAAGCACGCATCTTGATTGCTAACGTCGTAATTGATCTAGCCTTGTCACCAAAATCAAATTCAGCCTACACAGCTATTGACGAAGCTATCACTGATTTGCACAAAAACGGCTCACTACCAATCCCACGCCATTTACGTGATGGTCACTATGCTGGTAGCAAAGAACTTGGTAACGCCCAAGATTACAAATACCCTCACAACTATCCTGAAAAATGGGTTAAACAGCAGTATTTACCAGATAAGTTAGTCGAAAAAAATTATTTTGATGCTAACCAAACCGGAAAATACGAACGCGCCCTCGGTGCTAACAAAGAGCGAATTGATGAACTGTCTAAATAATGATAATATGGTACTTTCTCATTTTAATAGTTTTCATTAATGCTTAAAAAGAAAATCGCTTTCTAAAAAATAAGATTTGCCCTTGAAATATTTTTTAAAAATGCTATCATAGATATATAGGTTATTGCTGTGGCATGCGAATTCACATCAATGTGTTGACCGACTAAATATTTGTATTTCGGGAAACAGTAGTCTTTCTCCAGTATGCAGGCCGTTACACGCGGAAGCAACTAAGGAGAAGCGAGTTGCCCACCTGCTTGTAGATTGCGGGTTCAATACAAATCGTGAATCACGGTGCCAATACAGCTTCTTATCCTTCCTTAGCTCAGTTGGTAGAGCAGTGGACTCTTAATCCATGGGTCATAGGTTCGAGCCCTATAGGGAGGACTAAACGTCATAAGAAAAAGCCCTTTGTTTAGGGCTTTTTGCTTGTTTTAAAATCAATTTGTTACGATTTTATCAATTTTTTGACAATCTGCTGGTCGTCTTTTATTTTAAAAATTAAAAACGTCATTAAGGTTCTCTGCCATAGTAGGATGCGTAAATATTTGATTCTTAATATAAGTGTATGGAATATGGTTATCCATAGCTAACTTAATCAGGTTTATATTTTCCTGAGCACCTTCACCAAAAAGAGTTGCTCCTAAAATATCTTGTGTTTTTTCATTAACAATAACCTTATAAATACCTCGAAGGTTACCATTAACATGAGCTCTAGGCATAGCTGAAACCATTAATTCATTTGCTTTATAGGGAAGATTTGCCTCTGCAGCCTCTTTTTCTGTTAAACCTACACGTGCCAAAGCAGGTTTAATAAATAATGTAGTGGGGATATTATTTCTCTGACTAGCGTTATAATCACTCTGTCCAGTTAATTTATTAAAAACTATGCGATAATCGTCCAATGACACATAAGTAAATTGGAGTCCGCCATTGACATCCCCAACAGCATAAACATTTGGAACACTAGTTTCACAATAATCATCAACCTCAATGGCACCACGGTCTGTTACCACAATATCTGTATTTTCAAGTCCCAAGTCAGTAATATTCGGTTTACGACCAGTCGCATAAAGGACAGCATCAAAACTCATTTTCTGACCATGATTGCTTAAAATAACATTATCATCTTCATCATTTTCTAAAGCATTTATCTGAGCATTTAAAACAAAGGAAATACCGTCTTCTTCCATGTATTCTTTTGCTAGCTGCGCAACGATATCCTCCTCACGTGGCAAAATACGGTTAGCAGTCTCAAAAACGGTGACCTTACTGCCAAGATTAGCATAAAGGCTGGCAAATTCAAGCCCGATATTACCCCCTCCAATGATTCCTAACCTTTGTGGCAAAGTTTCTAATTTTTGAATACCAGTGCTGTCAAAGACATTTTTAGATTCCTTTAATCCTGGGATAGGCAAACGATTTGAAATGGCGCCTGTATTAATCACTATAGTATCAGCTGTTATCTGTTCGCTATCCTCGCCAGCAACTATTTTAATAACCTTATTAGAGACAAAACTTGCTTTAGCATCATAAAGATCTACACCAGCATTGACCACATTGGCTTTATTTTTCTGATTTAATCGATGCGTAACCACCTCTTTTTCAGCCATTGCCTGCTCAAATGTTAAATGATTTTCAGCTGCATGGATTAATGTTTTTGTTGGAATACAGCCAATATTGATACAAGTTCCTCCATACATTGAAGAACTTTCTTCAACCAGAGCAACTTTCTTGCCAAGAGAACTCATCTTAGCAGCAAGTGTCTTTCCAGCTTTACCAAAGCCAATGACTAATAAATCATATGTTTTCATTTTTGTTCTCCCATAAAAGCACCGCATCATTAAATAACAAACATGATATTAGCGATATTGTGTTAAATCTTGTTTTAAAAAGTAGTAAAATAGGTTGCCATAATTTCCTGAATAATCCAGTACATGACCGTTATAAACGACCTTAGTGACTTTGTAATAGTCGGCAATTTCGATTGAGCAAGCTTGCTGTGAACGTTCGAATTCCTCGTATGAGTCAAACGTCACCACTCGTTCTTGGTTTACGGCGTTTAAAAATGTAATTTCAATCATTATTTACATTTCCTTTCTAATTCTACATACTATATTACTTTGATGTTGGAATATAGTATGTAGAACTGTATAACGCTATGCTACTACAAAGTTCATACTAGCACAACTATTTTGCTCTGACTGGATTTTCTCAATCATAATTCAAGAATAAATTGTAAATTATAAAAAGAGATTCCAAACAGAAATCTCTTTTTTAACTGAATTTGTAAAATTATATTATCCTTTATGATATTCAAAAGCAATAGTATAAGTCTTTTCGGTATTGGCTGGAAGAACAATATCACCAAAACCGTCATGATTAATAGCATCTGGGAGAAATTGTGCTTCAAGCGCTAAGGCTTCAAATTCTTTAGCCATTTTACCCTTATCACGCGCTGGATAAATATCCTCAGGAATACCACCCATACTGTAAACGACCCAAGTATCACGGTCAGAATAAAGGTGAACAGAATCGCCACTTTCTTCATCTTTCAATTCTCCACAAGGTTTATCAAGCGAAGCATTTACCAAGAAAGCATCGTCAAGCCCGCCTGTATCAGCGATAGCCTCTCCAAGGTTTTGCCCAGTTTGAAAATCATAAGCTGTGCCAGCAACGTCAATGAATTTTCCTGTTGGCACCAAATCATCACGTGTTTCCAAGTAACAGTCAGCAGCCAAAGTAAAGGTATGGTGTGCCAAGTCTTGGCGTTCACCGAGGTTAAAGTAAACGTGGTTAGTTGGGTTAAAGAGGGTCGCTTGACCGCCATTTTTACCAGTGTAAGTGATTGTAAAACGATTGTCGTTATCCAGCGTAAAACGTGCTGTTACCAACATATCACCAGGGAAACCATCAACGCTTTCTTTGGCATTGTAAGTCATGACAACAGTGGCTTTGTCAATATCATTTTCAACTCTTGCTTGCCAAATGTGTTTGTGGAAACCTTTTGGACCACCGTGAAGAGTGTTTCCTTTTTCGTTTTGTGGTAGCTGAATTTCTTTGCCATCAAGGTTAACTTTCCCTTGATTAATACGCCCTGCAACACGTCCGATTGATTGACCTGCACATAAAGGACTTTTCAGATAATCACTTGGCTCATCAAAACCAATGATAAGATTTTTCTGACCACCTTTGTCATCTGGCACTAAAAATTCTTGCCAAGTTGCTCCCAGCGTTAGTAAACCAACTTGGACACCATTATCATTAATAATAGTGTATTTTTCAATCTTTTGCCGATTAATTATCTCAACAATTTCTTGTTTTACTTCCATTTTTCCCTCTTTCTTAGGTTCTTTCTTTTATTTTACCTTTTAGATAATTTTTTGTAAACGTTTACTATTGGATTTTACTAAGTTTTACCAAACATCATCGTTATAAACCAAAAACTCCTGTCCATTGGACAGGAGTTCAAGATTATATGTAGTGATTATTTTACCACGATATTAACAAGTTTGTTAGGTACAGCAATCACTTTGATAATATCTTTACCAGCAATTTCTGCTTGAATTTTGTCGTTAGCAAGAGCAAGTTTTTCAAGTTCTTCACGGCTTGAATCTTTTGGTACAACAAGTTTTGCACGAACTTTACCTTTGATTTGGATAACAATTTCAACGTCGTTTTCAACGAGTTTTGCTTCGTCCCATGTTGGCCATGCAACGTATGAAATTGATTCACCTGATTGTGTCAATGTTTGCCACAATTCTTCAGAAAGGTGTGGTGCAAATGGTGCTAACAATTGTACAAAGCCTTTAGCGTAGTCAGCAAAGAGTTTATCTTCTTTATTTGCTGCGTTGACGAATACCATTAATTGCGCAATAGCTGTGTTGAATTTCATGGCTTCAAGTTGTTCAGTTACAGCTTTGACTGTTTCGTTGTAAACTTTATCCAAATTGCCATTGTTTTCTGCAACAATTTCTTTTGTTGTCAACAAGCGATAGACGCGGTCGAGGAATTTACGTGAGCCTTCAAGACCTTCTTCAGACCATGCGATGGAGGCATCAAGTGGTCCCATGAACATTTCGTACACGCGAAGTGTATCTGCACCATAATGTTCAACCACATCATCGGGGTTAACAACGTTTTTAAGTGATTTAGACATTTTCGCTGGTGCTTGTTCAAGTTCTTCACCAGTTTCAATGTGGAAGAATGAACCGTCACGTTTTTCAACTTTGTCAGTTGCCACAAGTGCACCACGGTGATCGCGGTAGCTTGTTCCCAAAATCATCCCTTGGTTAAAGAGTTTTTGGAATGGTTCTTTGGTTGGAACGACACCTAAATCATAAAGGAATTTATGCCAGAAACGAGCATAAAGAAGGTGAAGTACAGCGTGTTCTGCACCACCGATGTAAATATCAACTGGCAACCAAGCTTTTAGAAGCTCTTCATCAGCCAATTTTTCATCGTTGTGTGGATCAATGTAACGCAAGAAGTACCAGCTTGAACCAGCCCATTGTGGCATTGTATTGGTTTCACGGCGACCCTTAACGCCGTCTTCGCGTGTCACTTCAAGCCAATCAGTCAAGTTAGCAAGTGGTGATTCACCTGTACCTGAAGGTTTGATGTCTTTTGTTACTGGCAATACAAGTGGTAATTGCTCCTCTGGAACAGCTGTTGTTGTACCATCTTCCCAGTGGATGATTGGGATTGGTTCACCCCAATAACGTTGACGAGAAAAGAGCCAGTCACGAAGACGGTAAGTTACTTTCTTGTTACCAACACCTTCTGCTTCAAGCCATTCGACCATTTTGTCAATAGCTTGCGCTTTATCAAGACCATCTAGGAAGCCAGAGTTGATGTGAAGTCCATCTTCTGTGTAAGCTTCTTCTTCAACATTTCCACCTTCAAGAACTGGAATGATTTCTAGGTTAAATTGTTTTGCGAATTCCCAGTCACGTGTATCGTGGGCAGGAACAGCCATGATAGCACCAGTTCCGTAGCTTACAAGAACATAGTCAGCAATCCAGATTGGCATTTCTTTACCATTTACTGGGTTAATAGCGTAGCTACCAGTCCAAACACCAGTTTTTTCTTTAGCAAGGTCTGTACGAGCTAGGTCAGATTTAAGACTTGCTTGATGTTTGTAATCCGCAACAGCTTGTGCTTGTTCTGGTGTTGTAATAGCTTCAACAAGTGGGTGTTCTGGAGCCAAAACAGCGTAAGTTGCACCAAAGAGTGTATCTGGACGAGTTGTAAATACTGTGAAATCTTTGTCAGTGTCTTTAACTTTAAAAGTAACGTTAGCACCAGTTGATTTACCAATCCAGTTACGTTGCATGTCTTTGATTGATTCTGGCCAATCAAGGTCATCCAAGTCGTTAAGCAAACGTTCTGCGTAAGCTGTGATTTTAAGCATCCATTGACGCATTGGTTTACGGACAACTGGGTAACCACCACGTTCTGAAGTTCCGTCAGGAAGCACTTCTTCGTTGGCGATAGCTGTACCTAATTCTTCAACCCAGTTAACTGGCACTTCAGCTTCGTATGCCAAACCTTTTTCGTATAATTTTGTGAAAATCCACTGAGTCCATTTGTAATAATTAGGGTCAGTTGTGTTCACTTCACGATCCCAGTCATATGAGAAACCAAGTGAGTTGATTTGGCGTTTGAAGTTTGCAATGTTTTTAGCTGTAAATTCAGCTGGGTCATTACCTGTATCCATTGCGTATTGTTCGGCAGGAAGTCCGAAAGCATCCCAACCCATTGGGTGAAGAACGTTGTAACCTTGAGCACGTTTAAAGCGGCTAAGAATATCAGTCGCAGTGTATCCTTCTGGATGTCCTACGTGCAGACCAGCTCCAGATGGGTAAGGGAACATATCCAACGCATAAAAATTTGGTTTATCAGCATCTGTTCCTGTTTTAAACGTATGATTATCAGCCCAATAGGCCTGCCATTTTTTCTCAATTTCTTTATGATTATAAGTTACCATGTCATTCTCCATGTTCTTAGTGTTGGTTACTATTATACCACGAAAAGAATAAAGAAAAAAGGCGAAATCACAAGGGATTTCATGCCTGTCAATTATCATTATAACCAAATTGTCGAGAAAGAAATACGTTTTTCCAATATATTTCTCTATTCAAGGCTTTTTGTTTTCCAACTTCTGTTTTAGGGAATATTTCAAGTAAAGTATATTGAAAATTTTCTTGCATGTAAGTGATTCCTTTTGTCCTTACCAAGCGCCTTAACTGGTTATTAGGATAGGTACTATTTTCACGTTCTTCTTTATCATATCCAGAATTTATATAAGCAGACCAGCGTCCGTAAATACCTAAATTACCATAAGCTGAACCAACATATAATTTTCCAGTTTTTTTATCTGTAATAACATAGACACCGTAAATAGCTGATAACTGGCTTTTCCAAGTATCTTGCGCCAAATACTGTTGTAGTTCTAAATATGAATAGGAGATATTTTCATAGCCAGGAAAAGCCTTTTCTTCATCAAAATATGAATTTGGAAGAATAGTCTGAACCATAATTTCATTAAAAAATCTCTTATTAACAAGTAACCATTGTCGGCTCAAGCTATAATTTAGTGTCAGTCTAAAACTATATTTCTCATATTCTTCAAGTCTCTCTGCTTTTGCATAAGCAACTTCCCAACCGCGGGAATGGTCATATTCAGTTTGTGAATTGGTCTCTAAAATACGATAAGCACCAACAAAAAGCCATCTATGCCACCCAATTTCAATAAAGTTAAACTGGATATCATCTGCTCGATTTCTACGATTACTCATGCTTAAAAGATATGGTTCAAATAAATCGGAACCTCTTCGAAATTCATTCGAAAAACTAAACCAATTATCTTTGTTACCCCAGTCTTTATTGAAACGTAATTTAACTCGGCGCCCTTTATTTTCGGGCTTGGCTAGTAAATCATCAAAATGAAAAATGTCATTCAAACTAATATCTTTATTCATCAGATTGCTCCTTTTCTTTCCATTCTCCACTACTAAAAAAGCCACATCTGTGGCCTTTAGCAAATAGAGTTTTAATTCCAGATTCCAAGAGTTTGTTTGATATCTTGAATAGCTTGATCACAATCAAACCAAAAACCTGCCCTATCTCGTATCTGATCTATTTGAAAATCTGAAACTTGAAACTTTGGCAAAGTTATCTCTCTTTTATTAAAACCGTCTGATACTACAAAAGTGATATTGCTTCCAAAACCTGCTTCTTCAATTTCTAAATGCATAGACTTTCTCCTTTGTCGTTGTTGCTTATTAGTAAATTATTGGAATATTTGCAATACTTTGATATATGTAGTATATCAACGATTTTCAGCTGTCCATTAAAATTTCATGATATTTTTTTCATCTTTACTTTAAATAATCTTTCAATTGTTTCATGATTGATTTGGTATCTTTGACACCAATTTGGTAAATTTCTTCGTATTTGTCGGGGTTGGTTTCAAGTCGTCCGATTTCCAGATTTTGGCTTGGGCGAATGGCAAAAAGTTCGCCTTCATTTTCCAAATTGCTAATGTGTTCAATGGTGTCGTTATAGTGTTGATAACGTTTTGAAGCGACTTCTACAAACTTAGGATATTTTCTGTAAAAAAGTTTATAGACACGACCATTACTTGGCTTTTTACGGTAATCAATTGGACGTGTTAAAACAACAATCAATTTATCAAAACCAAGGCTTTTGGCAAAATCAACTGGGATACTGTCTGATAGGCCACCATCAAGGTATTTATTGCCTTGCCACTCAACGATTTTTGACGCCAAAGGCAATGCTGAACTCGCACGAAGTAACTCCATTTGTTCAAAGACATTGTCAACCTTATGATACTCAGCTTTTCCTGTTGATAAATTAGTTACTGTTACATAGAAAGGTACACCTGATTTCTCAAAAGCTTCCTCGTCAAAAATATCCAGTTCCATCGGAACTTTGTAGTAAGCAAATTCTTTATTGACCACATTTCCTGTTTTCAGCCATGAACGAAGTCCCATGTACCCCGGATTTAAGGCATATTTTTTATTGTAACGGAGGGCTCTGCCTTTTTGTTTTGACAAAAAATTCACTCCAAAAAGGGCCCCAGCAGATACCGAGACAACACCATCCACCTTAATTCCCGCATCTAAAAATGTATCCAAGACACCAGCGGTGTACAAACCGCGCATGCCGCCACCCTCTAATACTAAACCGACAGCCATCCTTATTCTCCGTTCTTTCTCAGTTTGTTACTTAATTATAGCAAAAAACATGCTATTTAGAGTGTTTTTGCTATATTTATAATAATCCTAACAACATCAGGGAAACATTTATGAAAAAACAGCTTTTTGATATTATCAAACCTTCTGATAACCAAGCAACCATTGAAAAAATTTACGATGTTTTTATGGTTTGTACTATTGTGATTAACTTATTGCCACTGACAAGCAAGTCAACAACGTCATTTTATACCACGCTTGATACTATCATGAAGAAATCGAAAAAGAAGATATTGAATCAAAATGGCATTCAAATACAAAAAACGCCGAATTCCGTCTAAGAAGTCAGCGTTTTAGAATATAAGCCAATATACACGTTAGACTTGTGAAAAAACATTACAATTCAGCGATTTGGTAAAGCTCCAATTCAGCTTGTGTTTCAGTTCCGAACATGTTAATCATCAATTTCACTTTGTTGTTTTCGATTTCAACAACACGTCCTTCTTGTCCTGCAAAGGCGCCGTCGATGATTTGAACCACATCACCTGGTTTGATGTTTGTGTCAATGACATCAACAGTTTGTCCCATTGAGATAAGAATTGAACGGATTTCTTCTTCCAAAAGTGGTGTCGGTTTTGAACGGTTACCGTGTGACCCAACAAATCCAGTAACGTTTGGTGTGTTACGAACAACGAACCAAGCTTCGTCTGTCATCACCATTTCAACTAAGACATAACCTGGAAAACGATTTTCTTCAACTTCTTTGACTTTCCCATTTTTTTCAACGTTAACAGTTTGTGTTGGGATTTCAACACGCAAAATGTTGTCCAACATGTTGTAAGTTTGTGCACGTTGCAAAAGAGTTTCTTTTACTTTGTTTTCGTAACCAGAGTAAGTTTGTAGCACAAACCAACCTTTATCAAAAGAATCTAACATAATTTCCTCCATTATAAAAAAGCCCCTTAAAGGCTTCTTGGGTGCTTTTCTTTATTTTATTATAGGAAAAATAATAAGCGCTGTCAACGAATTACTGCCAAATGTGCACAAAAAAGCTGGGTAAAACCCAGCTCAGTTTTTAAAATCGATTTAACAAATCCATCACTCCCAGTGAGAGCAATTTATCGAAAATGAAAATAACAATGGTAAAGAATGCTGTATATTCAAGTACAGAGATATAATCTTTCCAACGTTGTTTACGATCTGGCCAAGTTGTTTCACTTAAAATCGTAAATACTCCCTTAATGAATGCCACAGGCGACTCCTCCTTATTCTATCATCTCGCTCATTACTCTAAAGCTGAGAATGACCGCTACAAATTATCGTGTTTCTTTGTGTAGCGTGTATTTTTTACAATGTTTACAATATTTATTAACTTCTAGTCGTACAGGTTTGGGGTTGCTACTAACTCCGATAGAGTAGTTACGGCTTCCACATTCTGTACAAGCTAAACTTGCTCTGTGCCATAATTCCTCCGAGGTCTTATTTTATCATGTTTTTCGTAAGTTGGCAAGTAACTTAGTTAGTCTGCTTGTTGAACCAACTTGAGAAATTATCCCAAGCATCTTTAACCGCTCGACCAATCTTCTCTCCGGCATTTTGAGCTGATTCTTGAACCTTATCAAGGATGTTATCAGAGCTTGATGATTGGCTTGTGGCTGTTTGACCATTAGCGCTG
>OBUY01000563.1_pt1 | contig 14279 bp, 18 predicted proteins | sample 1475781 | NCBI WGS metagenome assembly OBUY01 (sample SAMEA2579912, study PRJEB22360) | human gut metagenome | biome: human gut; feature: human-associated habitat; material: faeces | place: Denmark | collected 2008/2010 | reverse complement strand
ACAGACAAATCACCTAGCATCTGAACATCTGTGATGGTCACGCCTTGGACACGCGGATCACGGACTTTCTTTTGCAAAATCTCATTGACTTCACGCTTGATTTCCATGCCCACACGATCCGTACGGAAATGATTTGCCATGATATTCCTTTCTCTACTTTGAACCAAAAGCTAGGCCAGCAGACCTAGCTATTTTTAAATTTATTGATTTTCATTTCAAATTGGAACGAAGTTCAATTTGAAATCATCTGCTTCTTTCGCCGTGGTAAAAGTGATGGAACTGATTTATCAGTCCCATCACAGGGGATTTTTGAGACCATAGGCTCAAAAATAAGCAATGAAACCATCGGTTTGCTTGCGTCCCTCACCACCTAAGAAAGGAGCAAAAAATCTTATCTCTTAATTTCTTCCATGACATACGCCTCAATCACATCATCCATCTTGATATCATTGTAGCCATCAATCATCAATCCACCTTCACGACCGTTTGTAACTTCCTTAACGTCGTCTTTATAGTGTTTCAAGCTTGCAAGTTCACCATCGTAAATAACGACACCGTCACGAATAACACGGACTTTAGAGTCACGGGTAACTTTACCGCTAGTAACCATAAATCCACCGATAGTTCCCACTTTAGACACCTTGAAGGTTTCACGAATAACTGCTTCACCGATAACTTTTTCTTCAAATTCTGGATCAAGCATCCCTTTCATGGCTTCTTCCATCTCTTCGATAACCTTGTAGATAATGCTGTGGAGACGGATTTCCACATCGTCAGCTTCAGCTTGTTGACGAGCTTGTGGTGTAGGGCGTACGTTGAAACCAACGATAAAGGCATTTGAAGCTTCGGCAAGGGTTACGTCTGATTCGTTGATAGCACCGACCGCAGAGTGAACGATGGTAACTTTAACACCTTCCACGTCGATCTTTTGAAGTGAGGCAGAAAGGGCTTCAACAGAACCTTGTACGTCTGCCTTGATGATAACGTTAACTGATTTGAGTTCACCAGCTTTAAGGGTATCAAAGAGGTTTTCAAGGCTGACACGTTGGGTAGCTTGACGTTGTTTCATAAGGGCACGTTTGGCACGCTCTTCACCTGCTGCACGCGCAGATTTTTCATCTTCGTAAACGGCAAAGTGGTCACCTGCCATTGGCGCTTCGTTCAAACCTGTGATTGAAACTGGTGTTGATGGTCCTGCTACCTTGACACGACGACCAAGGTCGTTGGTCATAGCACGGACACGACCGAAGGTATTTCCGACAACGATTGGGTCTTGAACATTCAAGGTACCTTGTTGAACAAGAAGGGTTGCGACCGCACCTTTTCCTTTATCCAAGCGAGCTTCGATAACTGTACCGATCGCACGCACTGTTGGGTCTGCCTTAAGTTCTTGGATTTCAGCCACAAGAAGGACTGTTTCCAACAATTCTTCGATATTTTGGTTGAATTTAGCTGAGATTTCAACAAATTCAGAATCTCCCCCCCAAGCTGTTGACATAACACCATGCTCTGCCAATTCACCGATAACGCGTTCTGGGTTAGCACCTGGTTTATCAATCTTGTTAATGGCTACGATGATTGGAACGTTGGCCGCTTTTGAGTGGTTAATGGCTTCGATAGTCTGAGGCATAACCCCGTCATCTGCTGCTACGACCAAGATAGTAATATCGGTAACAGAAGCACCACGCGCACGCATAGATGTAAAGGCCGCGTGTCCTGGTGTATCAAGGAAGGTAATCTTCTTACCATTTTCCACGATTTGGTAGGCACCGATATGCTGAGTGATACCACCCGCTTCACCTGTCGCAACACGAGAGTTACGAAGGGTATCTAGGAGTGTTGTTTTACCGTGGTCAACGTGTCCCATGATGGTTACAACTGGTGGACGCTCAACCAATTCATCTTCATTGAGATAACCATCTTCGACAAAGAAACGTTCGATGTCGGCATTATCCACTTCAACCTTTTGTTTGGCTTCGATACCATAATCCACCATGAGGAGTTCAATTGTTTCCCCATCCAAGGATTGGTTTTGTGTGGCCATGACACCCATCATAAAGAGTTTCTTAACGATTTCAGCTGGTTCACGTTTGATACGTTTTGCGATTTCCGCAACGGTCATACCATCTGTATATTCAAATTCTGTTGGCAATTCATGGAATTTACGCTCCGTAACAGGTTTTGGAGTCTGATTGCGGTTGTTCTTGTTATTGCCTTTTTTGTTCTTTTTGTTATTATTCCAGTTACTATTTTTTTGATTTCTCACTTGATTTTGACTACTTCGATTCTTTTGTTGTTTTCTAGGACCATCTTCTTCGTGATCATAATCGTCACGATTTTTGTCTGGTCGAGCTTGTTTTTTACGACGTGTATCCACTGCAGGTTCTGTTTTCTCAGGGACGACTTCAACCACTGCTTGAACTTGCTGTGCTTGTTGCGCTTGTTCAGCTAACTTAGCCACTTCTTCAAAGATTTCCTCTGGCTCCTTGCGTTTGTTAGCTTGGGCCAAGGCTTCTTTGGCAGCCTGAGTCTGTTTGAAACGTTCCTCACTTGAACGTGCGTACTCTGCATTTTGCTCTGCTTTTAGGGCTGCTGCACGGGCTTTAAAGTCAACACGTGGAGTCGCTTGATTTGAACGTTTGTCCTCTTGTTGACGGCGATCATTACCACGATTTTGCTGACCTTGCTGTTTCTTAGCTTGCTCATTAAAACGGCGATTGTCGCGGTTGCCTTGACCTTGTTTTCCACCATTACGGTTATCATTCTTTTGATGATTTCCCTTTTGTTGTTGGTCACGGTTATTGCCCTTATTTTGCTTGCGTCGTTCTGCCTGCTCTTTGGCACGAGCTTCACGCTCAGCCTTGAAATTACGGCTTTGCGGTTTAGCTGCTACTTTTTCTGCCTTCGGAGCGACTGGCTCAGCCGCTTTTGCCTCTTCCTTAGCTACAGCTGGTTTAGCTGGTTCAGATTTCTCGGCTTTCTTTTCTGCACTTGCTTTTGGTGCTGCAGGTTTTGCTTCTGATTTCGGAGCAGCTGCAGGCTTAAAGCTGGCAGCGATTTTTGCAGCGACAGCTTCTTCCACACTTGATGAGTGGCTTTTCACATCCAAGCCCAACTCTTTTGCACGCGCTACAACTTCTTTACTTTCTTTTCCAAGTTCTTTTGCGATTTCGTACAATCTTTTCTTAGACAAATCATGTCCTCCTCTTCTATTCCATAAGAGACCTCATTTTCTTTGTAAATCCAGCATCTGTTACAGCCAAAACCTTTCTCGATTTTCCGACTGCTATGCTTAATTCCAGTGTTGAAAACACGGTTACAATTTCTACTTGATAATAATGACTTTTATCTTGAATCTTCTTGGTCAGATTGGGTCCAGCATCATGGGCTAGAAAGACCAACTTGGCCTTGCCGTCTTGAATGGCCTTGACCACCAATTCTTCACCCGATATGATCCGCCCTGCTCGCTGAGCAAGTCCCAAGAGATTGCTTATCTTTTGCTTATTCAAGTCCTAACTCTCTTCTTTTCACTTTGTGATCCACATAAGCGATCAACTCGTCATAAAAGCTTTCTTCAACTTCCATGCTAAAGCTACGGTTAAAGACCTTCTTCTTTTTCGCCTCTAGGGCTTCTGCATTGTCTAGCTTGATATAAGCGCCGCGGCCGTTGGCCTTGCCTGTCGGATCGATAAAGACTTGTCCTTCCTTGTTTTTGACAATGCGGAGCAAATCACGCTTATCAATCACTTCATTGGACACGACAGACTTGCGCAAAGGGATTTTTCTTGTTTTCATCTTTCCCTCCTCTAGCAGCTTTTATTCTTCTACAGTAGCATTTTCTGCTTCCAAATCTACTGAACCAGCTTCTTCCATGGCTTCAAATTCACTAGCAGACTTGATATCAATACGGTAACCAGTCAAGTGAGCCGCCAAGCGCACGTTTTGTCCACGACGACCGATAGCAAGAGAAAGCTTGTTATCAGGAACAACCACCAAGGCACGTTTGCTATCGTTTTCATCAAAGATAACTTGGTCAACTTCAGCAGGAGCGATGGCATTGTAAATAAATTCAGCTGGATCTGCTACCCACTCGATAACATCGATATTTTCTTCGATTGGTACCATGCGGTCATTTTTAGCATCGTAACGAGCTGGGTGGAACTTGCTAGTAATCTTCTTGATATTAGCACCACCACGTCCAACGATTGTACCGATAGCGTCCACGTTTGGATTGTGGCTACGAACGGCAACCTTCGTACGGTCACCAGCTTCACGAGCCACACTCATGATTTCAACAGTTCCATCATAAACTTCTGGAATTTCTTGCTCCATCAAACGTTTGATCATTTCTGGATGGCTACGGCTAACAAAGACATTCACACCGCGAGGGTTGTCTTCAACCTTGTAGACATAAACTTCAATACGATCGTGGGAAGCAAAAACTTCTCCAGGGATTTGGTCTTGTTTTGACAATTGGGCTTCGATGCTACCAAGGTTAACATAGATAAAGCGGTTGTCAAAGCGCTCTACTGTACCAGACATGATTTCTTGCTCATGTTCTTTGTAAGTATTGTAAGTGATGGCACGTGTTTGCTTGCGCATTTTTTCCATGATGGTTTGTTTGGCAGATTGGGCTGCTACACGACCAAACTCAGCAGGTGCTTCTTCAAACTTGATTTTGTCACCAAGCTCATAGGCTGAATTGATGGCAAGAGCATCTTTCAAGCTGATTTCCAAACGGCTATCAAATACTTCATCAACCACTTCACGGACAGTATAAACGGTAAAGTCACCTGTTTTTTCGTTAAAGTCAATAGCTACGCTGTCTGATTGACCATAGCGTCTGCGATAAGCGGAACGAAGCGACTCTACTACTGCGTCGATGATATCTTCTTTTTTGATTCCCTTGTCTTCTTCCAAAATGCGGAAGGCCTCTAGCATTTCTTTACTCATGTTTTCTTCACTTTTGAATCCTCAAAAGCTATCCTTTCTTTTTCTATAATTTAACTGCTAAACGTGCTTTTGATACTAAACTGTATGGAATTTGGACAGTTTTCTTACGCGTCTTGTCCATATATTCCATAGTCAACTCGTCCTCTTCGAAGGCCAACAAGGTTCCTTCAAAGACCTTTTGCTTATCGATGGCTTGGTAGAGCCCGACATGGATGTATTTCCCAACCGCTCCAGCAACGGCATCCTTGGTTTTTAAAGGACGTTCCAAGCCTGGACTGGTAATTTCTAGGAAATATTGTTCTGGGAAGGGATCTGGCTTGATGGTGTCTAGGACAGGACTGATAATTTCTGTCAAGTCTGCCGTGTCGTTCAAGGTAATTCCTTCAGGTTTATCTACAAAAATACTGAGAATCATGTCACTGCCAATCTTTCCATACTCGATATCCACGAGTTCGAAAGGTGCTTGAATGACAGGTTCTACAACTTCTCTGACTAATTCTACGATTGTTGCGATTGCGTCCACCTCCTCATAAGCAAGAGGCGAAGATATTTCCCCGCCTCTCTTTCTCATATTCTTACTATTAGTATAGCACGTTTGCCAACTTATGTAAAGCAAAAGCACTTATACAGCCTGATTTTAGGCTATTTCTTAAAATTCTGCCTCAACTCGGTAGATAACTTGCCCCTTGTTGGAGAATTTTTGCTCGTATTCTGTCATGACATTGCCTTCAAAATCACTGGCATGTAAGTCTAGCCAGACACCATTGAGCTTCATGCCATACTGAGAAAAGCTCACTAAACTGTACTCAAACAAGCCACGGTTATCCGTCTTGAAATGAATTTCACCATTTTCAGGCAAGATACGCTTGAAGGTATCCAAGAAGGTCTTGTAGGTCAAACGACGCTTTTCATGGCGTTTTTTAGGCCATGGATCTGAAAAGTTCAGATACAAGCGATCAATCTCACCGTCTTCAAAGTAGTCAGTCAAGTCAGAACCATCTACCCACAAGAGTTTAATATTAGGTACTCCAACTTCAAGCACCTTGTCCAAAGCATAGCTCAAAACAGACTTTTGAATATCAATCCCGATATAGTTGATGTCAGGGTTTTGCTTGGCCATACCTGAAACAAAGGCACCCTTTCCACTTCCAACTTCCACATGAATGGGATTATCATTGCCAAACAAGTCCCGCCATTTTCCCTTGGCTTCCAAGGGATTGAGGACCACATACTGGGGATTTGCCTCTAGTAATTCTGTCGCCCCTTTACGATTTCTAACTCTCATTTTCTCTTTCCATACTTGTCTCGGAAGTGACGCAAGCCATGAATCTCCCGATTGACATTTTCTAAATCTTGGTTCATATAATACTTGGAAATCTGGCTCAAGTAAGACAATTGACCATACCAATACAATTTAGTTAATACCGTCTGATTGTACTTGTAACCGTAGTAGGTCAACCATTCCTTCCACTGATGTTCTGGAATATAATGGCAGAGCATATGGGCCACATCAAACATGCGGTCGGTCAAGCGAACCGAATCCCAATCCACCAAATAAATCAAGCCACTGTCTGTCTCAATCCAATTACTATGTCGTACATCTCCATGGACAATGGTCGCATGGTCCTCTCTAAATCCTGGAATAGTCTGACGTAAATCAGCCATCACTTCACTGATAAAATGATTTTTACGCAAAGCATCTGGAGCCGTTTCCTGCCAAGACTGTAGTAAATCTACAGGTGTTTCCATGGCATAGCCCAAACGACTCAATTGTGTCATCAAAGGACGTGAGCGATGTAGGCGGGTTAAAATATTGACGATTTGCTTACGATTCATATCATAGGGGGTCAATATCTTGCCTGTCAACCATTCTTGAGCACACATATCACGCCCATCTGCCAAACGGCGACTCCATAATAATTGTGGAGCAATTTGTTCTCTAGCTAGACCAGGTAGGATTGGAGAGGTGTTCATTTTTACAAAGATGCGCTTCCCATCAGGATAGCTACCCATATAAGCCTTGCCACTTTTCCCAGGTATGGGGGTCAGTGTTAGCTCATTATCACCCAAATCCATTTCTTTCCTCCGTATAAAGTTTCCTTACTATTCTACTAGTTTTTGGCCTATTCGTCAACCGCTCCACACCCGATTCTCAAAGAAAAGCATTTCGGCTAACTTCCTTATAACTCTTTCCTTTTGAGCAAAAATAAATAATCTGTAGACGTTTGTGATATTTGGCGTACGATGAATCTCTTAGGAGTTTTTCAATTTTATGTATTTCTTCGTTTGTAAGTTTCATAACTACCATTATAAGATGTTTTTTGATTTTAGGATAGTAGCAGCCGTGCTATGAGTCGTGTTCGTGTCCAAATCATGAATCAATTCGATAAAACATCTCATGAATACAAGGCTATTAAACGCTACTGGAAACTCATTCAACAGGATAGTCGTAAATTGAGTGATAAACGATTTTATCGCCCTACTTTTCGTATGCACTTGACGAATAAAGAAATTCTAGACAAGCTTTTAAGCTATTCAGAAGACTTGAAACACCACTATCATCTCTATCAACTCTTGCTTTTTCACTTTCAGAATACGGAGCCTGACAAATTTTTCGGACTTATTGAGGACAATCTTAAGCAGGTTCATCCTCTTTTTCAGACTATCTTTAAAACTTTCCTCAAGGATAAAGAAAAGATTGTCAACGCTCTTCAACTACCCTATTCTAACACCAAATTGGAGGCGACTAATAATCTCATTAAACTTATCAAGCGAAATGCCTTTGGTTTTCGGAACTTTGAAAACTTCAAAAAACGGATTTTCATCACTCTAAATATCAAAAAAGAAAGGACGAAATTTGTCCTTTCTAGATCTTAGCTTTTCTTCAACCCACTACAGTTGACAAAGAGCCAAAAATTTTACGAAATGCTAAAATAATTATATTGTCTCACATAAAAACTAGATAATTCAAAAATTCACCTATCGACTATCTGTGTTTGACTACAAGATATAGAAAATCTATTATTTTGGGAGGTGACAATAAAAGTGAATAATGTAAAAATTTAGAATTTTCAACATGGGTAAAATTATCCAATATTGGTAATCTCCATAGCAAGTTCATTATTTAATAATATTTGAAGCAGTTCATTATTTATAAATCTTTTAACGCCATAAAAATCAAGTAAATATTGAGGAAATGCACTAAGCAACAATACTCGTTCAAGAGGTAATATAAAGTCGTTATATTGCTTTAAAAATATGTCTTTAGAATCTATAATCCCCTCTTGAATAAATGAATCGATTTTTAAATAAAATAATATATAAACTGTATAACAAATTAAGCTAAGCCAAACTTGATTTTTATCTTTCATTCTCGTTTGAAATGGACCATGTTCTTTGATAAAATTCTTACACTCATCTTTAAAGTGAACATCGCTAAACACAGGGTATGTAATAAGATTAATACTATCACAATTTATAAATCTTTCATGAAAGTAATTATTGGCTTCCACCATAGGATAACTTAAAAAAAGTTTACCATTTTCGGTTGCATTATCAAATAAATTTAACATCTCCTCAATTTTGTTATATATTTCGTTATATATTTTTTCTACATCTTTATCTTTTTTATCTTCTTTATAGTGTTGGGCGTCTAAATCGAAAAAGAGATAAATTAAAGAGAAGTCCTCGCTAGTATATTCAAATTCCCCATCAGATAATTCACAAATATGTTCTACTGTTTGTTCATATTAGTTTTCTTTTAATTTATTATATAAGGAATAAATGTTTGTAGAAAAAATGACTATTTCATAATCAATTTTATGAGAAAAAAAGTCACTTTGAAAATTGCAAACCGATTTCACGAGTTTTGTATCCGGTTTTTTGCCCTCAGTAATAAATAGTATTCTTTTAGTTTTTGACATCAGCAAAGAACCCTGTTCTGTACATTTTCTCTAAATTTTGTGTTTTTCTTATAACCATATCTGTTTTATTTGAAAGATTAGATATTTCATTATCTTCAATGATGTAATAACAATCTGGTCGTAATAAAGTATTAGACATATTAGTGGTATTATGTGTTGTTATAACTAATTGGAGAGATGGTATTTTTATTAATCTTTTAATAATTTCACGAGAAACATCATTATGAAAATATGCATCAAATTCATCCATAAAAACAAAACAAACTTCTTTTTCAAACGATAAATACCAATAAAAGAAAAGTGTTAGTGATCTAGTCCCTTTAGACATAATGCCCCAAAACTCTACTTCCTTGCCTGAGTCAAATTTCACATAAATCTGTTTTTCTCCATCAACCTCTTTTTCAAATAGATTATAATCTATACCTAAATCTTTTAAAAATTGATTATAGTTACTAAGGTTTCCAGTCTCAATAATTGCTGAGGCAATGGATTCCGAACCTGTTTTAAAACCTCTATACCTGTTTCCGTCCAGCGAATCAAAAGATAGCATTCTATTGACAAAATCCATAAAAAGTAAAAATACTTCAACATTTTTATCTGTCTTAGGATTTAATGCGGTATTATTCCTAATATATTTAACTAACGATAGATCCTCAGTATCAAAATCAAATGTTAGATGCTCGGTACCTTTCAAGGTTGCTTTTTCTCTCTCATTTTTTTGACGAGAGTCTATTACTGGAGTTCCATTAATCAAAACAATTTCTTCTACTAATCTTAGAAAGCTAGATTTCTTATATCTATATATAAGTTCATCCTTATCAAACTGAAAAGTATATTCAAATTCTGCTATATCTATATCACTGTCTAAATTTAAGTAATGTTTATCATATTCTTCTCTTCTAATATGTTTATCTGTCAAATGTGAAACTATATCCATAAGAGCCAAGCCTAAATTGGATTTCCCACTGGCGTTATCTCCATAGATTAGTGAATCTTTAACAAGGTTATCTTGAATTGCATCAGTATTATATTCGTAATTCCCTGAGGTAAAATCGAAGATTAATTCATCTTTAAAATTCTTAAAACCTTTAACTTTAAATGTTTTAATCATGTTTCCTCCTTAGTGTAATTTTTTTACACCGACTCTATAATACTAAAGAATAATCCAATTGTCAAAGAATTTTAGCTATTTTCTAGAATCCAGCTTAGCATCAAAATCAAAGACAGGGAAATTCCTCTGCTGACTTCCGCCAAGTGTTGAACTCCTGCGCCAGAAGAAATAGCAAAGAAATGAATATAAACCAGCGTCTCAAGTACACTTAGAAGAAAGATTGCAATGAAGAGCAAGAGTTGTTTCTTGCTTAACATCCCAAAAGAAATCATTTCAAACTGTCTAGCATAAGCGACACTCATCGAGGTTACAAGAAGACTTACAATAATCAGTGCAGGCTCATTTTGAAAAAAATCCCCATGGTTAATCGTATAAGGAACTGTAATGACGATTAGTAGTACTAAAAATCCAAAGCATAAGGCATGAAATTTATCAAAAAACTCCATAAAATTATCCTCCTCAACAAACAGACTCCCTACTCGTCATCCTTTAGTTCTAGCCTTTCTAAAACAAACCATTTGAGTAACCAAAATCCGACAACATAACCAGCCCCTAAGAATATAGCCATTAAAGCTAGCATGGGATTCAGGAAATAAAAGACCACCACAGATACAAAGGTTAGCACAAAAACATTAAAGGCAATGGTGTCAGAAGCCAAGACTAGAATATAGGGTGTCAACCAGTCTAAGGTTTTTGAATCTAGGAAAAATAAGTGTTTATACATGGTAACCTCCTCTTGTCAAGCTCTACTACTGCAAGATTAAGAAGACAGTTTGTTCTTTTTAAGACTGACCTGACTACTAGATAATAGATACATTAAGGCATTAAAGACAATGAAAATATGTCCATAGAATAAAATCAACCTCGCATCCAAACCAAGATAAAGTTTAACCATTAAAAAGAGGAGCAAAAGAATTTGAAACCATACCGTTTTTCCAAAAATAAATTTAAAGCGGTTTTGAATGTCTACTTCCTTGATTTTTACCGCCACCCCTTTATTAGCAAGAAGGAAAATTCCTGCTTCAAACAATCCACTGTAGAGAACAAGCCACCCAATCGACACATTAGAGATTTGTAAAAATGTTCCTAAAAGAATATTCAACATACTACTCAAGAAAATAACAAGAAATAATCTGTATTTCATATTAAATACCTCCATTCATTTATTTCACGAACGATTTAATAGAAGCTTCTAATCAAAAATTCTGTCAGAAGAGGAAGACAAACTACTTTTTATAATACTTCAATCCCCAAATGAGCAAAAGCATGATAAGCAAGCAGAGAATAGCACCAATATAAGCAATTAATTGTTGATAGGATTCTCCTGCTGTGATACCTCTATACAAACAGATAATAGACATAAAGCCTGTCAAACCGATAAACATAAGTTGATTGGTTCTAGGACTAACCAAATCATCATCTTCAAACTCTCTTATCCTCATCTCCCTAGTGAGGTAAACAGTAACCAAAATAGAAGCCAAGTTAATAACCACTAAAAGAAATTGGAAAACCAAGGAAAAATTTAAAAACTGACGAGATAGAAATAGATAAGTAGAGACAAGTAAGGGCAACTGACCTAGGAACAATCTTGCAAGAAAGATGTTCCGTTTTTTAGCAAGAAAAGTTTTCATTTCTTTTCTCCTTTCTTTTTAGTTAAAGCAAGATAGATCATAACTGCAATCACATAGGCTATGGTATAAAATAGATGATACCAAGCACTCTCCCTAAGCGGATAAAGGAAGATGGACATGATTAGATACAAGATGAAAATGACAAGTATTTTTTTCTTCATAAGATTTCCTCCTGAATGTTTGTTGAGTAAGAACATTTACACTGTTAGTATAGCACTCGTTTTATTCTTGGATTACTCAAATCGTAAATGGTCATCAAAACATCTTGAATTGTTAAAAAATTTAAAAAGCAAGCATGAAAAACATACTTGCCCTGGGGGAACTTGACAATGTGAAAATACAAAATAGAGAACTACTCACCCTCACTTCCGTATGTTCTCATATATTCTCATGATCGCAACAAGGATAGCAGCTGTCCCACTTGCCAAAGCGATAAGGGTAATGATAATGTTGAAGATTTCAGGCGTACTCCCTATTCTGTTGATAAGACGGAGTAGAGATATAACTGCCAACTGAATCAGGAGTATTGATTCTACTCTTACCAATGAAGTCAGTTGATTTTCAACCGCATATAAAAAGGCTGGTAGCATAACACAGGCTATAGCAATCACAAACAGATTGCCCCCCGTTTCTTCTCCCTTGTTCACCACGGAAATCATGAGAAGATTCGATGCTATAATCAACGTAGAACAGATGATAAAAAAGGATTTCTTATTCATTTAATATACCTCAGATACTCTGGTAAAAGTCAAACTGGATAAAGACAAACTTTAACTGTTAGCTTCTGAAAATTGAAACATTGTTTTTTTCTTCCTCTTCGTCTTCTTTTCTTTTATTTTCTTTATAATCGTTCAGCATTTCAAAACCTTTATCAAAAGCAAAAAAACTAAACCTAAAGAAAACGGCGCTCCGACTATTTCTATAACTTTTGCTCACCTTGGCCCAAAATCTTCTGAAAAATAAGCAAGCGCCCCGACGGCTACAACCTTAACAATGTTAGTATACTACTATTCTTTGAAATTTTCCATCCAAATCATAAATAGTCATCAAAACATCTTGAGGCGTTAAAAGAATTGAAAAAGAAAGCATTTCGGAAATACTTGACCTTTTACCATTCATTTCATATACAATTATAATCTTTTATATATAAACTAAATACATCTATTTCCTCACTCGTGTCTATAGGCAAATGTTAGCTATATGTTATTACAAACAAATAATATCATTGCACCTATTTACCATCTATTTTTATTTATGAATTTTTTGTTTCACTTTAATCATTACAGAAGTCATAAAAAACGCGACAGCCATCCAAATCAGTTGGTAACTTTCTTCCTCTCCTGTTTTCGGTAATAATTTTTCACTCGAAGTAATAGATTCACTTACATAATCAGCACCCTTAACATCAGTTAAAGAAGTTTTATTTTCTTGAGCAACATCAAAAATAGGTTTGGGAGTTTCCAATTGATTCTTATTGTCCAACATTGCTAAATTGCCAGATTGAGTAGTTTTAGCTTTAGAAGTTGAGTTTATACTCTCCACTTTCCCACTATTTTCGCTATTAGAATTGGGATTATCATTGGATATTTTCATTTCGGTTCTTTTTTCATCACTCATACCTTTGCTGTCACTTACAACTTTATCACTAATATTCATGCTGTCACTTCTAGTATTCTCATCACGGACACTTTCAGTTACTGTTTCTTCAGAAGATTTCACTGTCTCCGTTTGCTTAGGTGAGTTTCTCGAGTACATATAATCATACACCTGTTGTGCAGTTGCTCCGCCACCAACCCATCCAGATATCGGATGTCCATTTTTTAAATACAAAATTGTTGGTGTTCCTGGAATACCGACTTTTTTAAATAGAAACTCTCTCGCTTCCCCATCAAAATCCTTACCATCCAAATCATAATACTCTAACTTCTTTTCAATCAAGTTATTAAATTCTTTCAATTCAGGAGAAAATTGACGACAATGAGAGCAAGTTTTTCTACCAAAATAAATAGTATGTTCCAATTGATCCTCTGTAAAAGATTGACGTACAGCTTCAATATCTATCTTTTTAAAGTCCGTAACATTCTTCTCATACTCTTCTGGGGTTACAACAGAAGGTTTATGCTCCACCTTTTCCTTAGCCGATGGCAAATCTGGTACCACAACAGAACTAGCATTCGCCTGGATAGATGAAGTAGTAGGCTGTTCTTCTGCATATACAACACCCGTAGTAATAGATGCAAATACAAGTGGTACAAGTAATAGCGATTTTATCTTTTGATTCTTCATAAGAATACTCCTTTACATTTGTTATCTTTATCTTACCTTATTTAAGATTACAAATTCATCTAAATCTTAAATGGTCATCGAAACATCTTGAATTGCAAAAACTTCATTATAAAAGGGTAAGTATTGCGAAAACACTTACCCTTTTCTTTTATACTTCATTAAGCTCTACTTTTTATAATACTTCAAACCCCAAATGAGCAGAAGCATGATGGTTGAGCAGAGAATAGCGCCAATATAAGCGATTAGTTGTTGATAGGATTCTGCTACTGTGATACCTCTATACAAATAGATAATAGACATAAAACCTGTCAAGCCGATATACATAAGTTGATTGGTTCTAGGACTAACCAAATCATCATCTTCAAACTCTCTTAT
>OBUY01000557.1_pt1 | contig 14419 bp, 10 predicted proteins | sample 1475781 | NCBI WGS metagenome assembly OBUY01 (sample SAMEA2579912, study PRJEB22360) | human gut metagenome | biome: human gut; feature: human-associated habitat; material: faeces | place: Denmark | collected 2008/2010 | reverse complement strand
AACTGGAATCCTTAAACATTGAAGTCTCGGTTGCTGGCCGAATGATGACCCGTCGTATCATGGGGAAAGCCTCCTTTGTAACGTTGCAGGATGTCGGTGGCCGTATTCAACTGTACGTTGCAAGAGATAGCCTGCCAGAAGGTGTTTATAACGATCAGTTTAAAAAATGGGATCTGGGTGACATTATCGGTGCCCGCGGTACGCTGTTTAAGACGCAAACGGGTGAGCTTTCCATTCACTGTACTGAGCTGCGCCTGCTGACTAAAGCACTACGTCCTTTACCAGATAAATTCCATGGTCTGCAGGATCAGGAAGTCCGTTATCGTCAACGTTATCTGGACCTCATCGCTAACGATAAATCCCGTCAAACGTTTGTTGTCCGTTCAAAAATTCTGGCCGCTATCCGTCAGTTCATGGTCGCGCGCGGCTTTATGGAAGTAGAAACCCCGATGATGCAGGTAATTCCAGGTGGGGCATCTGCTCGCCCGTTTATTACCCATCACAATGCTCTTGATTTGGATATGTACCTGCGTATTGCGCCAGAGTTGTATCTGAAACGCCTGGTTGTAGGTGGTTTTGAACGAGTATTCGAAATCAACCGTAACTTCCGTAATGAAGGTATTTCTGTTCGTCATAATCCTGAGTTCACGATGATGGAGCTCTACATGGCGTATGCGGATTACCACGATTTGATTGAACTGACGGAGTCACTGTTCCGCACCCTGGCACAAGAGGTACTGGGTACAACTAAAGTCACTTATGGTGAGCATGTGTTTGATTTTGGCAAACCGTTTGAAAAACTCACCATGCGCGAAGCAATCAAAAAATATCGTCCAGAAACCGATATGGCAGACCTGGATAATTTTGATGCCGCTAAAGCATTAGCCGAATCTATCGGTATTACGGTAGAGAAAAGCTGGGGGCTGGGACGTATTGTCACCGAAATCTTTGATGAAGTGGCAGAAGCACATCTGATTCAGCCAACCTTTATTACTGAGTATCCGGCGGAAGTGTCGCCGCTGGCGCGCCGTAATGATGTTAACCCGGAAATCACCGACCGTTTTGAATTCTTCATCGGTGGTCGTGAAATCGGTAATGGTTTTAGCGAATTAAACGACGCAGAAGATCAGGCAGAACGTTTCCAGGAGCAGGTTAACGCTAAAGCTGCAGGTGACGACGAAGCCATGTTCTACGATGAAGATTACGTTACTGCGCTGGAATATGGTCTGCCGCCAACCGCTGGTTTAGGTATTGGTATCGACCGAATGATTATGCTGTTTACTAACAGTCATACTATCCGCGACGTTATTCTCTTCCCGGCTATGCGCCCACAGAAATAAGTTTTACTTTAATGAACGAAGCAGCCTGGTGACTGCTTCGTTCGTCGTTCCGCAAGTCCAGCTTTGAGGAGAGACGCTTCGTTTCAAGATAACCAGCGGGTCCACTCAACCACAGCTCCTAAAAGAGAGAAAAAAGTAATGCCACGGGCAGGCTCATTGGCCAGGTTATTCCTACCAGGAATGCACTAAGTAAACGAATATGTGTTTTCTCATGTGAGAGAAACCAGATAATGACAAAGGATATGTTCACACCAATCACATAAAAAATTAATATTTTAGAGAATAGTGCCATTTTTTATGTTCTTCTTATCCTTCCTGGCTACTTGTAAAACTGACGGAAATAGTCATCAACTGTCATAATGTTGAGGTCAAAGTCAATATCCGGTAAGTCTAAGCATTTAAGCCTGATTAAATCTTCGATTTCATTTGCGGCTAACGATGTCGTTATTGCGAAGGAATTTTCATTCAATTGTCGTGGTATCCCATATTCATCAGCCACGATAGAGGAGAAATTCATATCATACATCAATGTTCTTAACCTTAAGAACACTGAGGAATAAGATGATGGATAATCAAAAGAAACAACATAAGTATTGAACTTGTTTTTACCTTCCATAATATGACTCCTATCAATATTGAACGCTCTGGGGACGCAAAACTTATTAACCCCGATTGATGATTCTCATATAGGAGATATTCTTTTTTTTGCTCAGTAAAGGGGATGACTTGGGACAAAAAAACGCGCTCTCTGCCCATTCTTTGTGCATCCCCCTACCCTTCAGATGCTCTCCTGCATCACACCGCGGAGAGCAAGAAAAATATCGTGACTCTGTACTCTCCCATCAACTGCGAATATCATCATACTCACGCGTTTTATCAAATTCGTGTTTCGCAAATGGGCATAGTGGGATAATTTTTCGTTTTTCCCGACGCATTTTTTCCACGACTTTCGCAACCAGCTGTTTACCAATCCCTTGCCCTTTCAGGCTTTCATCTACATCGGTATGTTCGATAATCGCTAAATTCTCTCCGGTCGGCACAAAGACAATTTCAGCGATTTGCTTGCCTTGTTCGTCATTAATGTAAAATTTATTGTGGCCTTCGCGTATTTCCATTTTACCCTCGCTTATTTATGACGGTATTTCAGCGCGCCGCTCGGGCACGTATCAATCACTTTAACCACAGTGGCAACGTCGACTTCATCCGGCATGATCCACGGCTTTCGTTTGAGATTAAATAACTTGCCGTTGCCACGTACGCAATTGCCAGAATGCTGACATATCGCAGTATTGAAATAGACATCGATCTTTTCGCCGGTATAACAGCGATAACCCCCGTCCAGTAGCGCCCGATCCATGACCTTCCCTCTCTCATCAGTATGATTATCGCTATAAGCATAGCCCCGGAATCTTCATACAGCACTGGCAGTTTCCGTTGCCAGAATCTCTTCCCCTATATAGCCAATCATTCTTACTCCCTTTGAATTACCCGCCTCATCAGAGATAATGCTTAAGAAATTTGTCACACAAGGAAGCTGATGAGACATTCATTGCCCTACCGCATGTTACGCAAACGTCCGATGAAATTGAGTACCACAGTGATCTTAATGGTCAGCGCGGTACTGTTCTCGGTGCTATTGGTGGTGCATCTGATTTACTTCTCGCAAATCAGTGATATGACGCGAGACGGGCTAGCCAACAAGGCACTGGCGGTGGCGCGTACCCTCGCCGACTCGCCGGAAATCCGGCAGGGCTTGCAGAAAAAACCGCAGGAGAGCGGCATCCAGGCCATCGCGGAAGCCGTGCGCAAACGCAACGATCTGCTGTTTATTGTTGTTACCGATATGCAAAGTCTTCGCTACTCGCATCCTGAAGCCCAGCGTATTGGTCAGCCATTTAAAGGTGATGACATCCTTAAAGCGCTGAAGGGCGAAGAAAATGTCGCTATCAATCGCGGTTTTCTGGCGCAGGCTTTACGCGTATTTACCCCCATCTACGATGAAAATCATAAACAAATTGGCGTGGTGGCGATCGGCCTTGAGTTAAGCCGTGTGACCCAACAGATCAATGACAGTCGCTGGAGCATTATCTGGTCGGTATTATTTGGCATGCTGGTCGGACTGATTGGCACCTGCATTTTGGTTAAGGTACTGAAAAAAATCCTTTTCGGCCTGGAACCCTACGAAATCTCCACGCTGTTTGAGCAACGCCAGGCCATGTTGCAGTCTATCAAAGAAGGCGTCGTTGCCGTGGACGATCGCGGCGAGGTCACGCTAATCAACGATGCCGCACAAGAATTGCTGAATTACCGTAAGTCGCAGGACGATGAGAAACTGTCGACGCTAAGCCACTCGTGGTCACAGGTGGTAGATGTCTCGGAAGTGTTACGCGACGGTACCCCGCGCCGCGACGAAGAGATTACGATTAAAGATCGGCTATTACTGATCAACACCGTTCCGGTGCGCAGTAATGGCGTTATCATCGGTGCCATTTCAACCTTCAGGGACAAAACTGAAGTACGTAAACTGATGCAGCGACTCGACGGTCTGGTCAACTATGCTGACGCACTTCGTGAACGATCCCACGAATTTATGAATAAATTGCATGTGATTCTCGGATTATTGCATCTGAAGAGTTATAAGCAGTTGGAAGATTACATTCTCAAAACAGCCAACAACTATCAGGAAGAGATTGGCTCTCTGCTGGGTAAGATCAAATCTCCGGTTATCGCTGGTTTTTTAATCAGCAAGATTAACCGCGCGACCGATTTAGGCCATACGCTGATTTTAAACAGTGAAAGCCAGCTGCCAGACAGCGGCAGTGAAGACCAGGTCGCGACGCTGATTACCACGTTGGGAAATCTGATAGAAAACGCGCTGGAAGCATTAGGGCCGGAACCCGGTGGCGAAATTAGCGTAACATTGCACTACCGTCACGGCTGGCTGCACTGTGAAGTTAACGATGATGGACCGGGGATCGCACCCGACAAAATCGATCACATTTTTGACAAAGGTGTCTCGACAAAAGGAAGCGAGCGAGGCGTCGGTTTAGCACTTGTCAAACAACAGGTAGAAAATCTCGGCGGCAGCATCGCCGTGGAATCGGAACCCGGGATTTTCACACAATTTTTTGTCCAGATACCCTGGGACGGGGAGAGGTCGAACAGATGATCAATGTATTAATTATCGATGACGACGCAATGGTCGCGGAGCTGAATCGCCGATACGTAGCACAAATCCCAGGCTTTCAATGCTGTGGAACGGCTTCGACGCTTGAGAAAGCCAAAGAGATTATCTTCAATAGCGATACGCCTATCGACCTGATATTGCTCGATATCTATATGCAAAAAGAGAACGGGCTCGATTTACTGCCTGTCCTGCATAACGCGCGTTGCAAAAGTGATGTGATTGTCATCTCCTCCGCAGCCGATGCGGCAACCATTAAAGATTCGCTGCATTACGGTGTCGTGGATTACCTGATCAAACCCTTCCAGGCTTCCCGCTTTGAAGAGGCGCTCACCGGCTGGCGGCAAAAGAAAATGGCGCTGGAAAAACATCAGTATTATGACCAGGCCGAGCTTGATCAGCTAATCCACGGCAGCAGCTCCAACGAGCAGGATCCTCGTCGCTTGCCAAAAGGCTTAACGCCGCAGACGTTACGCACGCTGTGCCAGTGGATTGACGCGCATCAGGACTATGAGTTTTCAACCGACGAGCTGGCTAACGAGGTTAACATTTCGCGTGTTTCCTGCCGTAAATACCTCATCTGGCTGGTCAACTGCCACATCTTGTTCACCAGTATCCATTATGGCGTCACGGGGCGTCCGGTTTACCGTTACCGTATTCAGGCAGAACACTACTCACTGCTGAAACAATATTGCCAATAACGGATCGCTGGTTATCTGTAAGTAATAATTATTACCGTAATGCAAAATATTCCTGGCACAAGTTACATTCTTCATCAGTAAAACTTGTGCCAGATCAAATATAATTATCCCTCCATCATCGTTAAAAATTAATATCTCTTCAGATGAACGGTGTTTTTAATTTCAAAACGCTAACAAAAGTTAATTAACTATTATGTCACCCGCATTATGTGTATTTTTACCCACAAATGGGTAGATCAGATTAATCTATAAACCTAATGATATCTGCCCTGAGAACAAAAAATAGACCGATAAATATCAATAAGATAACAGCAAACAAAACATTAACATCTGCGCAGTACAAACTATAAACCCATCGCCAGAGAGTCATTCTCTCTGAAAAAGCCGCTTATCACAGTGCATAAATTTGCCGCTGCTTTAATCAGCCAATATTCACTGTGAGGTATTTGCTAAAGCCGGTAACGACCAAACGGATATTTAGTCAGGCTCTGAAAACAGTTCATACAAAACAGAACGTGACTGTGATCTATTCAGCAAAAATTTAAATAGGATTATCGCGAGGGTTCACACATGTTATTTACTATCCAACTTATCATAATACTGATATGTCTGTTTTATGGTGCCAGAAAGGGTGGTATCGCGCTGGGTTTATTAGGCGGTATCGGTCTGGTCATTCTGGTCTTCGTCTTCCACCTTCAGCCAGGTAAACCACCGGTTGATGTCATGCTGGTTATCATTGCGGTGGTGGCGGCATCGGCGACCTTGCAAGCTTCGGGCGGTCTTGATGTCATGCTGCAAATTGCCGAGAAGCTGCTGCGCCGCAACCCGAAATATGTCTCAATTGTCGCGCCGTTTGTGACCTGTACGCTGACCATTCTTTGCGGTACGGGTCATGTGGTTTACACCATTCTGCCGATCATCTACGACGTCGCTATTAAGAACAACATCCGTCCGGAACGCCCGATGGCGGCAAGTTCTATCGGTGCACAGATGGGGATTATCGCCAGTCCGGTGTCGGTTGCAGTCGTGTCTCTGGTTGCGATGCTGGGTAATGTCACCTTTGATGGTCGCCATCTTGAGTTCCTCGACCTGCTAGCAATCACCATTCCATCGACGTTAATCGGTATCCTGGCGATCGGTATCTTCAGCTGGTTCCGCGGTAAAGATCTGGATAAAGACGAAGAGTTCCAGAAATTCATCTCCGTACCGGAAAACCGTGAGTATGTTTACGGTGATACCGCGACGCTGCTGGATAAAAAACTGCCGAAAAGCAACTGGCTTGCAATGTGGATCTTCCTCGGGGCAATCGCTGTAGTCGCCCTTCTTGGTGCTGATTCGGACCTGCGTCCATCCTTCGGCGGCAAACCGCTGTCGATGGTACTGGTTATTCAGATGTTTATGCTGCTGACCGGGGCGCTGATTATTATCCTGACCAAAACCAATCCCGCGTCTATCTCAAAAAACGAAGTCTTCCGTTCCGGTATGATCGCCATCGTGGCGGTGTACGGTATCGCGTGGATGGCGGAAACCATGTTCGGTGCGCATATGTCTGAAATTCAGGGCGTACTGGGCGAAATGGTGAAAGAGTATCCGTGGGCTTATGCCATTGTTCTGTTGCTGGTCTCCAAGTTTGTGAACTCCCAGGCCGCAGCGCTGGCAGCCATTGTTCCGGTTGCACTGGCGATCGGCGTTGACCCGGCATACATCGTGGCTTCAGCACCGGCTTGCTACGGTTATTACATCCTGCCGACCTATCCTAGCGACCTGGCAGCGATTCAGTTTGACCGTTCCGGAACCACCCACATCGGTCGCTTCGTCATCAACCACAGCTTCATTCTGCCAGGGTTGATTGGCGTGAGCGTATCCTGCGTCTTTGGCTGGATCTTCGCCGCGATGTACGGGTTCTTGTAATTGCACTATGCGTGCTGCCCGTCGCTGTGCGGCACGCCATTTTCGTATAACAAATACAGAGTTACAGGCTGGAAGCTATGTCAAACAAACCATTTATCTACCAGGCATCTTTCCCGATGGGGAAAGACAATACCGAATATTATCTGCTCACCTCCGATTACGTCAGCGTTGCCGAATTTGACGGTGAAACCATTCTGAAAGTGGAACCAGAAGCCCTGACCCTGCTGGCGCAGCAAGCCTTTCACGACGCTTCTTTCATGCTCCGCCCGGCCCACCAGAAACAGGTCGCGGCTATTCTTCACGATCCAGAAGCCAGCGAAAACGACAAGTACGTGGCGCTGCAATTCTTAAGAAACTCCGAAATCGCCGCCAAAGGCGTGCTGCCGACCTGCCAGGACACCGGCACCGCGATCATCGTCGGTAAAAAAGGCCAGCGCGTGTGGACCGGTGGCGGTGATGAAGAAGCGCTGTCGAAAGGCGTCTATAACACCTATATCGAAGATAACCTGCGCTATTCACAGAACGCGCCGCTGGATATGTACAAAGAGGTTAACACCGGCACTAACCTGCCTGCGCAAATCGACCTGTACGCGGTAGATGGCGACGAGTACAAATTCCTCTGCGTTGCCAAAGGTGGCGGCTCTGCCAACAAAACGTATCTCTACCAGGAAACGAAAGCCCTGCTAACCCCCGGCAAACTGAAAAACTTCCTCGTTGAGAAAATGCGCACCCTCGGCACCGCAGCCTGCCCGCCGTACCATATCGCATTTGTGATTGGTGGAACTTCCGCTGAAACCAACCTGAAAACCGTTAAGTTAGCAAGTGCTCACTATTACGATGAACTGCCGACGGAAGGGAACGAACACGGTCAGGCATTCCGCGATGTCCAGCTTGAACAGGAACTACTGGAAGAGGCCCAGAAGCTCGGCCTCGGCGCGCAGTTTGGCGGTAAATACTTCGCCCACGACATCCGCGTGATCCGTCTGCCGCGTCACGGCGCATCCTGCCCGGTAGGTATGGGCGTCTCCTGCTCCGCTGACCGTAACATCAAAGCAAAAATCAACCGCGAAGGTATCTGGATAGAAAAACTGGAGCACAACCCAGGCCAGTACATTCCGGAAGAGCTACGTCAGGCAGGTGAAGGCGAAGCGGTGAAAGTCGACCTTAACCGTCCGATGAAAGAGATCCTCGCCCAGCTTTCGCAGTATCCGGTTTCCACCCGTTTGTCGCTCACCGGCACGATTATCGTTGGTCGCGATATTGCGCACGCTAAGCTGAAAGAACTGATCGACGCCGGTAAAGAACTGCCGCAGTACATCAAAGATCACCCGATCTACTACGCAGGTCCGGCCAAAACGCCTGCTGGTTATCCTTCCGGTTCACTTGGCCCAACTACCGCAGGACGTATGGACTCCTATGTGGATCTGCTGCAATCCCACGGCGGCAGCATGATCATGCTGGCGAAAGGTAACCGCAGTCAGCAGGTTACCGACGCGTGTCATAAACACGGCGGCTTCTACCTCGGTAGCATCGGCGGTCCGGCGGCGGTACTGGCGCAGCAGAGCATCAAGCATCTGGAATGCGTCGCTTATCCGGAGCTGGGTATGGAAGCTATCTGGAAAATCGAAGTAGAAGATTTCCCGGCGTTTATCCTGGTCGATGACAAAGGTAACGACTTCTTCCAGCAGATCGTCAACAAACAGTGCGCGAACTGCACTAAGTAACCTCTTCGGCCCAGCGCCTGGCAGCATGCTGCCAGGTGATCCCCCTGGGCCACCTCTTTTGCGATTGTAATTTCACGCTTGCTGGTGAATAGTCAGTATTTTCCCTGACTTGCGAACTCACCATGACCCGCACACTCAAGCCGTTAATTCTTAACACCGGCGCACTGGCGCTAACGTTAATCCTGATTTATACCGGCATTTCGGCCCGTGACAAACTCACCTGGCTGATGGAAGTGACACCGGTGATTATTGTCGTGCCGCTACTGCTTGCCACCGCCAGACGTTATCCGTTAACGCCGCTGCTCTATACGCTCATTTTCTTTCACGCCATCATCCTGATGGTCGGCGGACAATACACCTACGCGAAAGTCCCCGTTGGTTTTGAGGTGCAGGAATGGCTGGGGTTGAGCCGTAATCCGTATGACAAACTGGGGCATTTTTTCCAGGGGCTGGTGCCTGCACTGGTGGCACGAGAGATCCTTGTGCGCGGGATGTACGTTCGCGGACATAAGATGGTGGCGTTTCTGGTCTGCTGCGTGGCGCTGGCGATAAGCGCGATGTATGAATTAATCGAGTGGTGGGCGGCGCTGGCAATGGGCCAGGGAGCGGATGATTTTCTCGGCACCCAGGGCGACCAGTGGGACACGCAATCCGATATGTTCTGCGCGCTGCTTGGCGCATTAACGACGGTGATATTCCTCGCTCGCTTTCATTGCCGCCAGCTACGGCGCTTTGGCTTGATAACCGGATAACAACGTGCGCTTTGTTGACGCCGGATGCGCCGTGAATTCCTTATCCGGTCTACAAAATTTGCAAATCCAAAGCATTACATTAAGACATGGCCTGATAAACATATCGCATCAGGCCATTTTCGTTAGCTATTGTCCACGTCAGGCTTTCACATCACTCACTGCACCGACCGGAATATCAGCATGAACAGGCTCGGGCGGTACTTTGCGATATTTATCCAGCAGATGGATCTGGATCCTGCGCAGCGTGTCACCATTGAGGCGATAGAAACGGAAGTAGAGAATCAGCGTTACCATGAAAAACAGAGTCGGTAGAGCAATCATAATAAACTGCATACCTAATAGGGCTTGCGTAGACTGTTCAACATTCGGTACATAGCCAATCATCCCTAACACAACCGCAATGAAAAAAGCCGCAAAGGCTGAACCGCCCTTCACCACCATAGTCTGCACGGAGTAAGCGATGCTTTCACAGCGTACGTGCAGTTTATATTCACCGTAATCAACGGTATCTGCCACCATGATGACCTGTAATACCCAGAAAAGCGCCGTTCCCACATTCAGCAAGATACCCGCAATCACAATGAGGACGACGTTGTGATAGCTCATTAATGCCATTAACAGGAGAACACCACAGCTTAACACCGGAAGAATAGATGCTCCGGCCCATAAAATGCGTCGGGATAATGATTTAACTAAGCGTGGGAAGAATACTAACGTCACCAGATTAGCAGCTCCCGCATACGACAGATAATAGGGGAACAAATCCGCATCACCGATAACATATGAGAAATAATAGATAGCAAAGCCGGTAATAATATTGCTGGCTACATTATAAGCAAGAGCCATACCCAAGAGGCATGAAAGCTGATCGTTTTTATAAATAAGCGCAACGATGGCTTTAAGTGTCAGATGGCTTCCTTCAGCAGACGGTTGATTGTCTGACGAAAAGACTTCATGCACATTGCGCAGAGTGATGATGGTTGAAACAATAAAAAAGGCGATCAGTACCAGAGTGAACATCTGAAAGCCAAATCCCCGATCGCCACCGCCGACATAATTAACAAATGGTAGCGTCACACCTGCCGTAACAAAGCCCGCCAGACTGGCAAAAAAACGCGGATAAGGAACCAGTTGTTCGCGCTCACGTTTATCGAGCGTTATGGTTGGAACCAGCGACCAGAAGGGAATATCCATAATGGTGTAAGTCATGCCCCAGAGGATGTAGGTCACGCAAACAAAGACAATCTGAGTAGTACCTTCAAACAGATGCGCACTAAAGAGGAGAAATAAGATTACAGAGTTTGCCAACGTACCGATCAGGATCCAGGGTTTGAACTTACCCCATCGCGATCGCGTAGCATTTACAATCCATCCCATAATCGGATCGTTAATAGCATCCCAGATCCTCGCCACCAGAAACAAAGTACCAATCAAACCAACCGACAGCCCGACAACATCGGTGTAGTAATACATCAGGTACATATACACAATGCCGATCGCAAAATCCTTCCCGAACGCTCCAAATCCATAACTGAGTTTTGTCGTCATTGAAATGCTCATAGGGTATCGGGTCGCTGTTACCAACGCCCGCCTTCTGTTATTGGTATCGTCAGAGGTGTGCGCCGGAAGACATACCCCGGCGCAGTAGCGTATTAGCGGTGCAACCAGCCGGGTAGCCAGTTGCCGTGGGCGGTAATCAGGTCGTCAACAAGAGCATAAATTTCGTCAATGCTCAGCACAGCGGCGGTGTGCGGATCCATCATCGCGGCGTGGTAAACACGGTCACGATTTTCCGTGAGAATCGCTTCCGTCAGCAGCGTTTGTACGTTGATATTGGTTTGCATCAGTGCTGCCAGATGCGAAGGTAGCGTACCGACTTTAGTCGGCTGAATGCCATTAGCATCAACCAGACAGGCGACTTCCACGCAACATCCTTGCGGCAGGTTATCAATCAGGCCATCGTTACGAACGTTGCCATAAATCACACTCGGTTCACCGGTCCAGATAGCGTTCATGATTGTGCTGGCATATTCCCGCGACGGTTTAATATCAATCCGGGACGCATTCTTATACTCCTCCAGCTCTTTATGCCAGTTCGCCAGTTGCTCAACGCAGCGTTTCGGGTACTCATCCAGCGGCACTTTATAACGTTCAATCAAATCCTCACGGCCTGGCTTAATAAACCACGGCGTATATTCAGCAAAGTGTTCTGATGATTCCGTGACGAAGTAGCCCAGCTTTTTGAACATTTCATAGCGCACAATATTCTGGCAGCGGGGATTACCATGAATATTCGGCTTCGGTGCCTGGCCCGCATCATAGGCTGCCAGCAGTTCCGGATAGAGATTCACGTAACTGCCGTCTGCGGTTTTGCGCTCCAGCTCCAGGTAGAACGCCATATGGTTGATACCTGCACAACGATAACGCAGTGTAGCGGGATCGATATTGAGATCGCGCGCCAGTTCTTCCGCTGTTCCCTGCACCGAATGGCACAACCCTACCTGTTTGATATGCGGATAGCGGGCATACATTGCCCAGGTATTCATCGCCATCGGGTTAACGTAGTTCAGCATGGTGGCGTCGGGGCACACTTCCGTCATGTCCTCACAAATCTGCCACAGATGCGGAATGGTACGCAGCGCGCGCATAATGCCGCCCGGCCCCAACGTGTCGGCAATAGTTTGTTCCAGACCGTGACGCTTACAAACCTCAAAATCGGTGACCGTACAGGGTTCATAACCGCCAATCTGAAATGCCACCACCACGAAATCAGCATCCTGTAAGGCTTCTTTCTGTTGGGTATGACAGGTAATTTTGCCGCTGGCTCCTGCTGAATCCATCAGCTTACGCACCACAATGTGCGACTCTTCCAGGCGGGTGGGATCGATATCCATCAGGGCAATATGCGCCGTTTTCAGCGCCTCACGATGAAACACATCACCAAGAATATTTTTAACGAAAATCGTCGAACCAGCGCCGATAAAAGTAATTTTGGGTGCAGACATCATTCAGGTCTCCTGGCTTGCTTGAATGATTTCATCATGGCAGGCGATTTCGCAGAAAACCTCCGGCTTCCCCGTTGAGCATTCCCAAAAACTCAGATCCTGGGTTGCTTAGCAGTAAATCTGAGTTTTCGGGAGTAAATTGCCTAAAAAACAGAGTAATTAGCCCTTATAAAGCCCTGTCCATTCCTCTCTCTTTACGTTTTGTGTCGTCATTCGCAGTCACCCCTGCCAACTTCTGCCATGATTCTGATAATCCAGGAAAGAGGGCTATCGATGAATACAGACACATTTATGTGCAGCAGTGATGAAAAGCAGAGCCGCAGCCCGCTGTCGCTATACTCGGAATATCAGCGGATGGAAATTGAATTTCGCGCGCCGCATGTCATGACCTCCAGCCACTGGCATGGTCAGGTTGAGGTAAATGTGCCTTTCGATGGCGATGTGGAATACCTGATCAACAATGAACACGTAAGTATCAATCAAGGCCATATCACGCTGTTCTGGGCCTGTACGCCGCACCAGCTAACCGATACCGGAACCTGCAAGAGCATGGCAATTTTTAATCTGCCAATGCATTTGTTTCTCTCCTGGCCACTGGATAAAGACCTTATAAACCATGTGACTCACGGCATGGTGATTAAATCACTGGTGGCACAGCAACTTAGTCCGTTTGAAGTACGCCGCTGGCAGCAGGAGTTGAACAACCCAAACGAGCAAATCCGCCAGCTCGCCATTGATGAAATTGGCCTGATGCTCAAGCGATTTAGCCTCTCCGGCTGGGAGCCTATTCTGGTCAATAAAACTTCGCGCACGCACAAAAATAGCGTCTCGCGCCATGCGCAGTTTTATGTCAGCCAGATGCTGGGCTTTATTGCGGATAACTATGATCAGGCACTGACCATCAACGATGTGGCCGAGCACGTCAAACTTAATGCCAATTATGCAATGGGGATATTTCAGCGGGTCATGCAGTTGACGATGAAACAGTACATTACTGCGATGCGCATCAACCACGTTCGCGCATTACTGAGCGATACCGATAAAAGTATTCTCGATATTGCACTGACGGCAGGCTTTCGTTCGAGTAGTCGTTTTTACAGCACGTTCGGCAAATATGTCGGCATGTCGCCGCAACAATACCGCAAACTTAGCCAACAGCGCCGCCAGACGTTTCCCGGCTAAAGACGATATCAGTATCAGCCAAAAAAATAGTTTAGCCGTCGATAATAAGCAGTGAAAATAATTCAAAATAATCACATAACATATTGTTTATAAAAACAAATATTTCAAAAATGTTTGTTTTTCACGCGCTTTACAGCCCGAAAAGGCCGGAAGATACTTGCCCGCAACGAAGATTCCTTCATAACCGGGTAAGCAATGATGAAAGTATTAATTGTTGAAAGCGAGTTTCTCCATCAAGACACCTGGGTCGGTAACGCCGTTGAGCGTCTGGCAGATGCTTTAAGCCAGCAAAATGTTACCGTGATTAAATCCACCTCCTTTGATGATGGTTTTGCCATTCTCTCTTCAAACGAAGCCATTGACTGCCTGATGTTCAGCTATCAAATGGAACATCCGGACGAACATCAAAACGTCAGACAATTGATCGGTAAGCTTCATGAGCGCCAACAAAACGTGCCGGTCTTCCTGTTGGGCGATCGGGAAAAAGCCCTCGCCGCAATGGACCGGGATCTGCTGGAGCTTGTCGATGAATTCGCCTGGATTCTGGAAGATACCGCCGACTTTATCGCCGGACGCGCCGTTGCCGCGATGACCCGCTACCGCCAGCAGCTGTTGCCGCC
>OBUY01000549.1_pt1 | contig 14710 bp, 15 predicted proteins | sample 1475781 | NCBI WGS metagenome assembly OBUY01 (sample SAMEA2579912, study PRJEB22360) | human gut metagenome | biome: human gut; feature: human-associated habitat; material: faeces | place: Denmark | collected 2008/2010 | reverse complement strand
GGCCATGCCCCCATGCGGGGGGCCCGGGCCATCGTGGCGCCGATGCTGCCGCTCTACCCTGGCGTTAGCCCGGAGATCATCGCCATTGCCATTGGTTCCGGCGCAATTGGCTGCACGATCGTTACCGATTCCCTGTTCTGGCTGGTTAAACAATACTGTGGTGCGAGCCTGAGTGAGACGTTCAAATACTATACAACGGCAACATTTATCGCATCCTTACTTGCACTAGCCTGCACGTTCCTGCTTTCTTTCATCATCTGAGCGCAAAGAGACGTAATATGAAAAACGCTGACATGACCACTTTACTTGCCCGGTTTCCTCTGCTGAAGGATCTGGTTGACCTGAAAGAAACCACCTGGTTTAACCCGGCAACCACCTCGCTGGCGGAAGGTTTACCGTACGTTGGCCTGACGGCTGACGATGTTCAGGACGCCCGTGCCCGCCTTGAGCGCTTTGCGCCGTATCTGGCGCAGGCATTCCCGGAAACCGCCGCCACCGGTGGGATTATTGAATCCGAACTGGTCGCTATCCCGGCAATGAAAGCGCGGCTGGAGCAGGCGTTTGCCCGGCCCGTCAGCGGCGATCTGCTGCTGAAAAAAGACAGTCATCTGCCGATTTCCGGCTCCATCAAGGCCCGCGGCGGTATTTACGAGGTGCTGACCCACGCCGAAAAGCTGGCGCTGGAAGCGGGGCTACTGACTACCGAAGATGACTATCGCAAGCTGCTGACCCCGGAATTTAAGCAGTTCTTTAGCCAGTACAGCATCGCCGTCGGCTCCACCGGCAACCTGGGGATGTCGATTGGTATCATGAGCGCATGTATCGGTTTTAACGTCACCGTGCATATGTCTGCCGATGCCCGGGCATGGAAAAAAGCGAAGCTGCGCAGCCACGGCGTAACGGTGGTTGAATACGAACAGGATTACGGCGTCGCGGTCGAGCAGGGGCGTAAAGCCGCCGAAGGGGACCCCAACTGCTTCTTTATCGATGATGAGAACTCGCGCACGCTGTTCCTCGGCTATGCCGTCGCAGGCGAGCGCCTGAAAGCGCAGTTTGCCCGCCAGGGACGCGTGGTCGATGCCGATCATCCGCTGTTTGTCTATCTGCCGTGCGGCGTCGGCGGCGGCCCTGGCGGGGTTGCGTTTGGTCTCAAGCTGGCTTTCGGCGACCATGTACACTGTTTCTTTGCTGAACCCACGCACTCTCCTTGTATGTTGCTCGGCGTCCATACCGGCCTGCATGATGAAATTTCGGTCCAGGACCTGGGTATTGATAACCTGACTGCCGCCGATGGCCTGGCCGTGGGTCGGGCTTCCGGATTTGTCGGCAGGGCCATGGAGCGTCTGCTGGATGGCTTCTATACCCTCAGCGACCAGACGATGTACGACATGCTGGGCTGGCTGGCGAAAGCTGAAAATATCCGCCTGGAGCCGTCCGCGCTGGCCGGTATGGCCGGACCGCAGCGCGTTTGCGCCAGCGAGGCATATCAGCAGATGCACGGCTTCACGGCCGGCCAAATGGACAACGCCACGCATCTGGTCTGGGCGACCGGCGGCGGCATGGTGCCAGAGGAAGAGATGGCGCAGTATCTGGCGAAAGGGCGTTAATACCACGGGCTCAACGGCGAATGATAAGCCGTTGGGCCCGCTTTCCGCTATGTCACATTCTGCAGAAATAACGCGATCTGCCGCAGGTGCGTAGCCGCAAACATGAGCGATAGCGAAAGGACGGCGACGGCAATGAAAAACTTGTCACGTATCGCCTGTGGCTGAACAAAATCATTTTCGTCAACATCCATCAGATTACGGCGCCGCGTATAGCCCCAGAGCACAATAGCCACTATCGCCAGTACGCCAATCGATAGCCAGAACAGCACCCCCGCGCTATGCCAGTTATGTTTGATCGCCAGCGCCATCAGCGCCGCGTAGCCCAGCAACGTTCGAAACCAGGCCAGCGATGTCCGCTCCGGCTGCAGCCCCGGATCGCTTTCCCGACGCGCCCGGCGCCTATCCGCCATAGAGCACCAGCGCCATCACCACCCCCACCACGATCATCAATAAGACGCTAATGACCAGCAGCGTTCTGGTATAAGGCAGATCCTGCTTCAGGCGCATCGCTTTTTCGTTACTCAGCCAGCGCAGGTAGCCATAAATTGCCAGGCCGCCGGCAAACAGACATAGCAACAGCGCCAGCACTTCGCGAATCAGCGGCGTGGCAAAATCCGGCGCCAGCTGATCTAAGCCAACCCCGGCGGCAAGAAAACCTAATGCCGTGCGGATCCACGCCAGAAAAGTACGTTCGTTGGCCAGCGAGAAGCGGTAATCCGGCGCTTCGCCGACGCGAGAAATTTTCATCAGGGTTCCTTGTTCGTAGCGCGAGCAGGCTTCAGCATAGCGTAATTTGTTACGAACAGGGGAGCAGCGAAAGAACCGGCACCCGATGGATGCCGGTTGAGGCGAGGATTAATGCAGTTCCGGCCAGTAGTCTTTGTTGGCCTCAATCAGGTCGTCGAGAATCGCTTTCGCGACGGATGCGCTCGGCACGGTTTTCGACAGCGTAATCGCCTGCCACAGCTTGTGATAAGAGCGATGTTCCCAGGCATCCACCACCAGTTTCTCCACCGCCACCTGCTGGCTCATCATCCCTTTCTGGAAGTTCGGAATATCGCCGACCGTCAGCGGTTCCGGCCCGTTATGGCCAACCAGGCACGGAATTTCCACCATCGCATCAGCGTCAAAATTATGGATAGCGCCATTGTTCGGTACGATCAGCAGCATGCGCTCCTGGGTGTTGAAGGCAATGGCGGTGGCCAGATCCACGATGTATGAAGCGTGCTCATCGATCTCCAGATCGCCGGCAGAAGATTTACCCGCGGCAATAATTGCCCGACAGGCGCTAAAGACATTTTTCTCGCGGTGATCCATGACCTCGTTAGCGCGGGTACGCGCCGGGTTGGAGTGCTCGACGACGTAATCCGGGAACAGGTAATACTTCAGGTAGGTGTTCGGCATGGTATCCGGATCCAGCGCCTGCACATCTTTCGCCTTGGCAAAGGTATCGTTCCAGCTGGCTTCAGTATGCGGATCGTTAGAAGGCGGCACATAACCATATTTCGCTACATGTTCGCGCAGTTTCGGCATCAGATCGTTACCCTGCAGATCCTCAATCGACGTCCACCAGCCGAAGTGGTTCAGCCCGTAGTAACGCACCCGCATCTGTTTACGATCTTTGAGGCCGACAATTTGCGCCATGCGCCCTTCAATGCCGATCGGCATATCGCAGATATTGAGGATTTTCGCATTCGGACGCAGGCGGCGCGTGGCTTCTGCGACGATTGCCGCCGGGTTGGAGTAGTTCAGCATCCAGGCGTTCGGCGAATATTTTTCCATATAGTCCACCAGTTCCAGCACGCCACCGATAGAGCGCATGCCGTAGGCGATACCGCCAGGTCCGCAGGTTTCCTGACCCAGCACGCCGTGACGCAGCGGGATTTTTTCATCTTTTTCACGCATCGGATATTTGCCAACGCGGATATGCGCCATAACAAAATCCACGTCGGTAAAGGCCGCCTGCGGGTCGGTGGTATAGCTGAACTCAATTTCCGGCGCCTGCTCTTTAAGAATCACTTTACACGCTTCGGCGATGGTCTCCTGACGCGCGCCGTCGTTGTCATAAAATTTCAGTGCCCGCAGCGGGAAACGGTCCTGGTTTGCTAACAACATCAATACGATACCTGGTGTGAATGTACTGCCGCCGCCTGCGATAACAACTGAGAATTTTTTCATGATACTGCCTCCGTCATGGTGGTTTGTTCGGTCTGTAGAGAATTTTTCATCAGGGATTCCAGCTGGTCGCGAACCTGGGGAACATGCAGGCCCACGATGACCTGAATCCCGTTACCGCGACGCACCACCCCGTGAGCGCCCAGCGCTTTAAAGACGTCGTCGCTTTGTGTTTTCGCCATATCGACCAGCGTGATACGAAGCCGTGTGGCGCAGTTGTTGACGCATTCGATATTGCTTGCGCCGCCCAGCGCCTGCAGAAAGCCTGCGGCCTGGCCTAATTTGGACTCTGTGGCACCCGCGGCGCTGGTTTTGCCGCGCGCCGCCTGATAATCCGCTTTGCTGTAGAGCTTGATTTCACTCTCTTCGCGGCCCGGAGTTTTCAGATTCAGACGCAGGATCAGGGCGCGGAAGATAACGAAGTAGATAGCGGTAAAGCACACCCCGATACCTATCTGGATGAACATCATCGAGGCGTGGTTGTGAAACATGGGGATCCAGTTTTGCGGCAGGAACTGGTCAAGCAGGCCACCGCCGAAGTTGCCGACGACCCCGCACATATACATCACCGTCGCCATCGTCGCCGCCAGTACCGCGTGCACGGCAAACAGCAGCGGGGAGATAAACAGGAAGGTGAATTCCAGCGGTTCGGTAATCCCCACCAGCATGGCGGTCAGCGTCGCCGGGATCAGCAACCCGGCCACTTTGACGCGGTTTTCCGGCGCGGCGGTGAAATAGAGCGCCAGCGCAATCCCGACCGAACCAAAGACCTTGGAGTTGCCGTGCAGGGCGAAACCGCCTTCCGGGAACAGGGCTTTCAGCGGTTCCGTACTCTGGCTGAACTCCTGCAGATGCTGTGCCCAGTAGACCTGGATACCGCCTTCCACCACCGCCGGGCCAAAAATAAACGGTCCGTAGACAAAGTGATGCAGGCCTGTGGGAATCAGAATGCGCTCAAGGAAAATATAAACCCAGACCCCTAGCGCTCCGGCAGAGCGTAAAAAAGCCTGCAGCGATTCAATGCCCATCTGCACCTTTGGCCACCCCAGCAGCGTTAACCAGGCGCAGGGGATCATCGCCAGGAAGGCAACGATAACGACAAATGAAGAGCCCTGGAAAATACCGAGGAATACCGGCAGCGGTTTATCAAAATAGCGGTTATGTAGCGCGGTGACGATCCCGGAAATCACGATCGCACCGATGATACTGGTATCCAGCGTTTTAATGCCGGCAATCATCGTCAGGCCACTACCGGCGGTGGGGTCGGCAGAAAAATCGACGCCGAAAAAGTGGCCCCAGGTCATGCCCATGGCGTTGATGAAGTAGTTCCACGTCAGGAAACTCACCAGCACGGCAAGGCAAGCTCGTCCCTGCGCCTGTTTCGCGAGGCCAATCGGTAAGCCGACGGCAAAAATCAGCGGCATGTTACGAAATACCGTCCAGCCGCCTTCTTCAATAATGTGAACAATCTGGGCAAATAAACTATCAGGTGCTGTCAGCGCTTCGCCGACAAACATCGGGTTGCGCAGCATAATGGCAATACCCACCACGATCCCGGCGAAAGGAAACAGTAAAACCGGGGTAAACATGGCACCGCCAAAACGTTGTATTTGACTGAGCATTTTAAAATCCTCATTTAACAACCAGTAGGGTAAGAGGCCTTATTTGTCTTGAGTATCGGCCTAAAGCGAGAATAGGAATTTACCCGTCCGACAACATGCGATGGCGTTGCGATTCGTGATCGCTTTCATGGTTTTAATTTCCACAATGTTGTCTACTTTTTTAAGTAAAAATAGACATCATGAATTATGCTGATTAAAACATCAGGGTGAATTAATCATATCTTTATGTATTTAAAGTAATTATTAATAACACCCTTTGGTAACAATGCCTTTTGAAAAGTGGAACAGAGGTCTACTGGTGATCTATAAATCCATCGCAGACAGATTGCGCCTTCGGCTGAATTCCTCCGATTTCAATGTCGGCAGCCCGCTGCCGGGAGAGAAAAAACTGGCAGAAGAGTTCGGCGTGGCGCGGATGACAATCCGCAAAGCTATCGAACTGCTGATTAGCTGGGGGCTGGTCGTTCGCCGCCACGGATCCGGCACCTTTGTCGCCCGTAAAGATGTGCATCACGAGACCACTAACCTCACCGGTCTGGCGGAAGTGTTACGCAAGCAAGGTAAAGAGGTGGTCAGCGAGGTGCTGATCTTCGAAGTCATGCCGGCGCCGCCGGCAATTGCCAGCCAGCTACGGATACAAATCAATGAACGGATCTACTTTTCACGCCGGGTGCGTTACGTGGACGGCAAACCTCTGATGCTGGAAGACAGCTATATGCCGGTCAAACTGTTCCGTAACCTGTCGCTGGTGCATCTGGAAGGGTCAAAATTCGATTACATTGAGAAAGAGTGCGGGATAACCATTAGCGGTAACTATGAAAGCCTGACGCCGGTGCTGGCGGACAAGCAGCTGGCCCGGTCAATGAATGTGCCGGAACAGACGCCGCTGCTGCGGATTACCTCGCTTTCCTACAGCGACAGCGGTGAGTTTCTGAACTATTCGGTGATGTTCCGCAACGCCAGTGAATACCAGGTGGACTACCATCTGCGGCGCGTCCACCTGGAGACGCCGTTAACTCATCCCCCAGAACAACACGGCCAGTAGCTGCGGCGTAATGATGCGCAAAAACATCACCAGCGGATAGACCGTGGCATACGAGAGCGCCGCGGCTCCGCTGGTGGCATGCAGATTGTTGGCAAACGCCAGTGCCGGTGGGTCGGTCATCGACCCGGCCAGCATGCCGCACAGGGTCAGGTAGTTCATCTTCAGCAGCAGCCGCGCCAGAATGCCTACCGTTAGCAGCGGAATCGCGGTAATAAAAATGCCGTAGGCAATCCAGCTCAGCCCGTCGCCTGCGGTCAGCGTTTCGACGAAATCACCGCCGGACTTCAGCCCGACGACCGCCAGAAAGAGCACAATCCCCAGCTCACGCAGCGCGAGGTTGGCGCTCGGCGGCATAAACCAGTAGAGCTTCCCGATACTGCCGATCCGCCCGAGGATCAGCGCCATAATCAGCGGGCCACCGGCCAGCCCCAGCTTCAACGCCACCGGGAAGCCGGGAACAAACAGCGGGACAGAACCCAGCAAAACCCCCAGGCCAATGCCGATAAACACCGGCAGCATCTGAACCTGCTTGCAATTTTTGCTGTGCATTACCCAGCTCGGCGGCAACCGCATCAATGGCTTCCGGACGGCCAACCAGGTTAAGAATATCACCGAATTGCAGGCTGGCATGGCTGCTGGCCACCAGCTCAACCCCGGCGCGATTAAGCCGCGAAATCACCACGTCATAACGCTGTTTAAAATGCAGGTCGCGGATCCGCTTACCTAATACCTTCTCATTGGTGACCACCACCCGCTCAACTTTCAAATCGGTGCCGCGGGTTGAAAGCGAGGTGGAAACTTCCTTACCGATAACCAGCTGCGCGTTGTGCAAATCCTCCGGGCGCCCGACCAGGTGCAGGAGGTCGCCGGTTTGAATTAAGGTCCCCGGAGCCGGCACCATCAGCAGATCATCACGTTTAAGACGGGAGCAAATCAGCTTATCGCTGTTGAGCATCGGCACGTCCTGAATCGCCATATTGTTCAGGTTCGGGTTTTCAACCCGGACGTTAATCGTTTGCAGAACCGCGTGTCCGTTCCCGCTGCTCTCATCAAACTGCTGAGCCTCTTTTTCGACGTTAACGCGAAAGAACAGACGCACCAGCCACATGGTCAGCAAAATGCCGCAAATACCAAACGGATAGGCCATGGCATAGCTCATCCCCATCTGATCGACAACGTCAAACGGTACGCCAAGATCGCGCAGAATTTGCTGCCCGGCCCCCAGCGCTGGCGTATTAGTGACTGCGCCGGAGAAAATACCGAGCACCACCGGCAGCGGGATATCAAAGAGCTTATGCAGCACTGCGGTCACCAGCCCCCCAAGGATGACAATCAGGATGGCAAAGAGATTGAGCCGTAGCCCGGAGACGCGCAGCGAGGCGAAGAAACCCGGCCCCACCTGGATGCCGATGGTATAGACGAAGAGAATCAGGCCAAATTCCTGAATAAAGTGCAGCATCGGGCTGCTAAGCGCGATACCCGCCTGGTCCACAAAGTGGCCAACGATAATGCCGCCAAACAGCACGCCGCCAATGCCAAACCCGACGCCGCGAATTTTGACATTGCCGATCCACAATCCGACTACCGCCACCAGCGCCAGAACGCTAACGGTCAATGCTATATCACTCATCGTCTGTTCCCTGTGAATAACATTATCAATATCATGGATTATGGCTTAAGCCTCCGGGCCTGTATGCAGCCTGGCGCACAATAATCGGCGGGTCATCTGAACGGTGTAGATCGGCGGGAAACGGCGGGCTGCCCTTTATAACGGCCAAAAAAAAGCCCCGATCATCGGGGCTTTCTCTGTCGTTTCGACTTAGCTGTCGAGCGCCGGACGCTCGCTAATCGCGATACGCTGCGGGATAACCACTTCCGGCTCGTTACGGGTTAAATCAATGTGCAGCAACCCGTTATTGAATGTGGCCCCGGAGACTTCCATATTTTCAGCCAGGGTAAAGCTCAGGCTAAAGGCCTGACTGACTAACCCCTGGTGCAGCCATTTCGTTTCTTTGTCAGCCTGCTGCGGCGTACCTTTCACGCTCAGGCGCGTCCCTTCCAGCTGAATATCCAGATCTTCCTGACGGAAACCGGCCAGCGCAAGGGTAATGCGATAGTGGTTATCGTCACTTTTTTCAATGTTATACGGCGGGAAGCTCTGGCTTTCGCTGGTGGTTTGCAGTGCATTGGCCAGTTTGTCAAAACCGATCCATTGACGCAGCAGTGGGGATAAATCGTAGTTACGCATAATGAATTTCTCCTTCTATGAAGCGAGTTAATCTCTGCAAATCCTGTGGATTCGCATTTGCCCCCTGACGGCGAGCAAGTTGGCAGTATCGGGCCGCACGGCGACCCGGATAAAATTAGTTAATTTCGATACGGCGCGGTTTGTCCGCTTCCGGAATCACGCGTTCCAGATCGATATACAGCAGGCCGTTCACCAGGTTTGCACCGCGGATATGGATATTTTCCGCCAACTGGAATTTGCGCTCAAAGTTGCGTTCCGCAATGCCCTGATAAAGATAGGTACGTTCTTTCTGCTCGGTTGCATGGGCGCCTTTGACGACCAGCAAATTATCCTGCGCGGTGATCTCCAGTTCGCTCTCGGCAAAACCGGCCACGGCAATAGCGATGCGATAATGGTTTTCATCTACCAGCTCGACGTTATACGGAGGGTAGCCGCCATTACTCTGGCTCTGATTGTTTTCTAACAGATTAAAAAGGCGGTCAAAACCAATAGCAGAACGATACAGCGGAGAGAGATCGAAATTACGCATAATAAAAAGCTCCTGAAATCAGCGAGAATTTATGACCTTCCATCATGGACAGGTCGTTATTACCCGGAATACCCCGCAGGCGTATCCTCATCGGGTCACATTTCTAAAATGTGGCTCATTCCGCCGTTTTCAAGCGCGAAAAACCATTTTTTTTTGCAGTTTCCTGTCGATTGCTTAGACTGGGTGGAAAGCACAAAAGGCAAAATGCGATGCCTGCCACAGTGCGGTGCAATAACGCTAGGCATTCATGGAATGGCTCGATATAACCGATATGAAGGTTACCTCAATGCCCGAAACAACGATGGAAGAATGATGAAAAGCGGTCTGTTAAAGCTGGTCCTGTTCAGCGGGATGGTGGGTTTGAGCGGTTGCTCCAGCGTGATGTCACATACCGGTGGAAAGGAAGGAACCTATCCGGGAACTCGCGCCAGCGCTCAAATGCTGGGAAACAGTGATGCCAACTGGGGAACAAAATCCCTGGTCGCACTCGATATGCCCTTCACGGCGGTGATGGACACGCTGCTGCTGCCGTGGGATATGTTCCGTACCGACAGCTCGATAAAATCACGCGTCGAGAAAAGTGAGAAGAGCTCGCTGGCGACCAACGCCGTGATTCCACCAGCGGCCATGCCAGCGCCTTGAGTTAAAACTCGACGTCGGTTATCCACAGCTGGCGATAGCCATTCACATCTTGCATCCAGGCAAGGTGTTTCCCGTCCGGTGAAAACACCACAGCATCCGCTGAAGGTGGGTTTTCATGATCGGCAGTCAAAAATGTAATTTCACCGCTCCGGGCATGACAGATAGCCATGCGGTTATCCAGCACAAATCCCAGCCACTCCCCTGACGGGTGCCAGTTAAAAGCCGATTGAATATCATTAACATTGTGGGTTAACTGCCGCAGATCGCGCCCCTGGGGGGAGATCAGCCAGAGTTGCACCACTCCCGCCTCGTCGCGCATCAGGAAGGCAATCTGCGTTGCCTGCGGGTTGGCCCGCACCCAGTGCCGCGGCGTATTGACCAGCCCCGGATAGCGTCGATGGTGAGTAAACGTTAAACGTCGCTGCATCACTCCGGCCGGCGGTGCAGGCATGGTGGTCTCCGTACCGGCCAGCGGCGTATCGCCCGGTTGCTTCCAGCCCCGCTCGCTCTCCGGGAGCGTCACAATAAACAGCTCAGGGATTCTGGCGCCATTGGTCGACAGCGTATCGCCGATAAATGCCAGCGCATGGTTCCCCACCCAGCCTTCTTCATAGGCGCGGTTAATCTCATCGCTGCCCGGTACCGGCGTCGGCGTAGTCCGACTGACCAGCACGCTCCGCCATATTCACGCGGATGCTGCCCGTGCGGTGAGACCGGGCCATAAGGGGTCGCGACGCCGACGTTTCGCAGGTCAAGGGAGGCCGAACGTTGGTGCAGGACATGATCGTTATAAGTAAAGCTGACGAACTGCCCGTTTGGGCTATAGACATGGACATGGCTGCCGCCGCGCAGCGCGCCCGGCGTATACGGTGCGGTGATATCCATCGCCTCAAGGTTGTGCGTCGCGCCCTGATACGTCACCACGCCGCGGCGATGGTGAAAATCATACTGCCAGTTTTCATCCGGGTGTTCCGGACCATGTATAAAGACGTATTTATCCATCGCAGGATGAACGGTCACCACACCAACATGCGCCCCGTGTTCCGCACCATAGAGGATCTCTACGGCCCCGGTTTGCACATTAACCCGTTCAATCGTCTTTCCGGTAAAGGAGGCTCCCGACGGACGAACGTCAAAGGCCAGCCACTGGCTGTCCGCAGTCCAGGTGCGCGTGTTGGTTAGCTGATGATGGCGGGGAGCAAAGGTGACTTGTTTCATAGAGATACCCTGATGCACAACGTTCATATCAGGGTATAGCATCGGACAGAATTAACCTACACGTTTAACATCGCCCGCCGGCAGGATACAGGAGTTGCCCCCGGCAACGCGATTGCGGCACTACAGACCAGAACCGGGCCGGGATAACGCGCACAAACCAGGCAAGCGCAGGAAAACGTTGCTTATTCCCGCTTTAGTGGTGTCGAATCGCGCCTGAATATGAGCGGATGTTCCAGCCCGAATGCAGCGACCGACGTCGACTATGGCGATGTAAACCACGAGAGTAAACCGCGACACCACGGTACTTCTGCAGGTGGATTCACAAGGACAGAACCCGACATCAGAAGGCTTCACCGACCTGGAAGTAAAAGCCGCTGCTGCCTTTGCCGATACCATAGTCGAGGCGAATATTCACCCGCGGTTTAAATTCAAAGCGATAGCCAACGCCCGCCGTCGGTAGCCAACGGCCGTCATTCAGAGAATCAACGGAAGGTCCCATCGTCCCTGCGCCAACCCAGGCAACAATGCCATGGCGCCAGGTAAGCTGGCGACGATACTCCAGCTGGGTGCTCAGCACATTTTTATCGCGATAGCGCCCCTGATAATAGCCGCGCATGCGTTCATCGCTGCCGAGAAGCGGCAGCAGGCTCCACGGTACATCGCCGTGGGTAAATACTCCGTCGCTCTCCCACGCCAGGACGCTTTTGTCGCTGAGCGCGGTGTAGCGGCTGTAGTGAAGATGCCATTCATCAAATCGGGTATCGCTCCCCAGCCCCGGAGCATAGTGGGTATAGCGGAGGTCCGCATACTGTCCCTGGCGTGGGTTCGGAACAAAATCCCGATCGTCCCAGTTCACATCGATGCTGAAGCCAGAACTGAATACCGAGGGCCCCTGAGGAGTGCTTTCAATTTTGGGCAAATCGTCGCGGTCCGTCTCATCGGCATTCTGGGCGGCCAGTGACCAGCCCACGCCAAGATACACATTGTCCACCAGCTGTCGATATACGGTGGGCCGCAGCGTCAGTACCTGCGCGGTATATTTCTCTTTGCCACCGTCGTTATCGGCGGCAGTGAAACCTTGTCCCCAGTAATACGTTGGCGTATTGGCCAGCGAACCTTCGACAAAGATGCGCCAGAGATCGTCGGCAAAAAAGGCGTAGTTTTTTACGCTAATACCAAATGCGCCGGTGGAACTGGCGTAGCCGCTGAGCGTTAACGTCGAATTTTGACTGACGGTATCGCCGGGATCGGGGCGATACATGCCAACCATTGCGGTGCCGATTCCCAGACCTAGCTCCGGCGTGTAGAACGGCCCGGGCATCACGCCCCAGTCGATCCCTTTCGAAGCATCAAACTGGTCGCTGGCCCCCAGGTTTTTCAGCCAGTCATCAATATGTTCCCGGCTCAACGCCTGCGCCTGCCCGATAAAAGAGCATGCGGTACAACACAGAATGACGCTACGCAGCGTGCTCAAAAAGCGTTTCTCTCCGAGATAAAGGTGATGACGGCCGGCAATACGAAACCGCGTCGGGTTTGATTATAGTTGGCATCCGGCGTGACTTTTTCGAAGGCGGTACGGGTTCATCGATATAAAAAGGAAAGCTTATCGAATTTGCAGCAATGAAGGGGAGACTTCTGTGCGGACTGGCGTGCGGTGAGGCAAAAATGCCCGAGGTGGTTAGTTTTATGCATCATCAAGGCAGAGTCAGGCCCGAAAACGCCGGGCCTGAAGATCGGGTCAGGATAAAACGTACTTCTCAATCGCCCATGCAACACCATCTTCAAGGTTCGATTTGGTGATGAAGTTGGCGGCTTCCTTCACGCTCGGAATCGCGTTATCCATCGCCACGCCGACGCCGGCAAACTCAATCATCGCAATGTCGTTTTCCTGATCGCCAATCGCCATGATCTCTTCCTGCTTGATATTCAGCGCATCGGCCAGAGACTTCACGCCGGTTCCTTTATTGACGCGCTTATCGAGGATTTCGAGGAAGTACGGCGCGCTTTTCAGCACGGTATACTTCTCTTTGACTTCCGCCGGGATGCGGGCGATAGCCTGGTCAAGGATTGCCGGCTCATCGATCATCATCACCTTCAGCAGCTGGATATTCGGGTCCATATTTTCTGCTTCGCAGAAGACCAGTGGAATCGTCGCCACGTAGGATTCATGCACCGTGTAGTAGCTCACATCGCGGTTCGCGGTGTATAGCGTATTGCGATCGAGAGCATGGAAGTGAGAGCCAACATCGCGGGAAAGCTGTTCAAGATAGCGGTAGTCATCATAGCTCAGCGCTGTTTGCGCCACGGTACTGCCGTCGCTTGCCTTCTGTACTAATGCGCCGTTGTAGGTGATGCAGTAGTCTCCCGGCTGCTCCATGTGCAGCTCTTTCAGATAGCTATGCACACCGGCATACGGACGGCCGGTGGTGAGCACAACGTTGACGCCACGCGCGCGCGCCGCGGCAATCGCGGTTTTAACAGCAGGAGAGATGGTATGGTCAGGCAGCAGCAGCGTACCGTCCATATCAATTGCAATCAGTTTAATAGCCATGAGATCCCCAGGTAAGATGAGTCCTGGGCCATGCTAACGCGATTCCGCTCAAAAAACAGCAACAGAAGAAGGGGAAAACGAGGATAGGATCGAAACGAGGAATTCCTCTTTTAGGCCGGAGGAACGCCCGGATAGTGGCGCGAGGCGCCCTGTCCGGGCAACATATTCCGCAACCCCGGCCGGCATCGCGCCACCGGGGACCAGAAGATGAGCTTAGATATCGATGTTCGCCGCTTTCAGGGCGTTTTCTTCGATAAAGGCGCGGCGCGGTTCTACGGCATCGCCCATCAGGGTGGTGAACAGCTGATCGGCAGCAATCGCATCCTTCACGGTTACGCGCAGCATACGACGGCTATCCGGATCCATCGTGGTTTCCCACAGCTGATCCGGGTTCATCTCGCCCAGCCCTTTATAGCGCTGGATAGACAGACCACGACGGGACTCTTTCACCAGCCAGTCCAGCGCCTGCTCGAAGCTGGCTACCGGTTGACGGCGTTCGCCACGTTCGATAAACGCGTCGTCTTCGATAAGCCCACGCAGTTTCTCGCCCAGCGTGCAAATACGACGATACTCACCGCCGGTGATAAACTCGTGATCCAGCGGATAGTCGGTGTCCACGCCGTGGGTACGCACGCGGATAACCGGTTCGAACAGATGCAGCTCGGCATTTTCGTGAACATCGAATTTCCACAGGCTGCCGTGCTGCTCTTTCTCATTCAGATCGGTCACCAGCGAATTCACCCAACGGGTTACGGTCTGCTCATCGGACAGATCGGCTTCGTTCAACGTCGGCTGATAAATCAGCTCTTTCAGCAGCGCTTTCGGGAAGCGGCGCTCCATGCGAACAATCATTTTCTGCGTCGCATTGAACTCGGCAACCAGTTTCTCTAATGGTTCACCCGCCAGGGCCGGGGCGCTGGCATTGGTGTGCAGGGTTGCGCCATCAAGGGCGATAGAGATCTGGTATTGATCCATCGCTTCATCGTCTTTGATGTACTGTTCCTGTTTGCCTTTCTTCACTTTGTACAGCGGCGGCTGGGCAATGTAGACATGGCCACGTTCAACAATTTCAG
>OBUY01000546.1_pt1 | contig 14804 bp, 15 predicted proteins | sample 1475781 | NCBI WGS metagenome assembly OBUY01 (sample SAMEA2579912, study PRJEB22360) | human gut metagenome | biome: human gut; feature: human-associated habitat; material: faeces | place: Denmark | collected 2008/2010 | reverse complement strand
ACACAAAGAAAAGCCCTTAGAAACTTGTGTTCCAAGGACTTTGTCTTCAATCTGAAAGAGGCACTTATGCCTCTTTTGCTTTCCTTCAAATACGCTGTCACTATCCATTTACTGTCCAATATAATGTAACACATCTATAAATTGTGAAATTTACAGTTCATTATACCATTTTTTAGACGCTTGGAAAAGCTTTGGTGAGGGAACTCTGATCTCACGTCTGTTGTTTCAGACAATTTCATGAAGAGAGAAAAGGGTTTTGAAATCTGTGGGTCGTATCTTCTTTTAAAAGCCTGCATGTTCTTTCAAATACTCCTCTTCTTCCTTGGTCGAAGGCCGTCCTAAGATGGCATTCCGATGTGGATATCGCCCAAATTGTTGAAGAATCTCCGCATGCATTTTCTCATACTTCAAACGCTTTTCTAAGCCCGGTTGATCAAATAGACGCAGGGCTTCTTCATGAATAGCTAAGGATTCCGAATGCATAAAGGGCATGTAAAAAAAGCCTCTTTGTACAACCGGCAAGGCTTGAGCTTTTGTCAGACCTTCTTGGGCCAAGACCAAGGCAAGCGAATCAGTTGCAAAGGCTTGGGCTGTCCCTCGAAAAATATTGCGAGGGATCTGGTCCAAGAGCAAAATCTCTGCCAAGCGCCCTTGGACTGACGTGCGCCAGCTGAACAATTCCCCACGACTGGCCTTCCAATAAAGTTCTTCAAAGCGCACGCGCATTTCTTGATCCAGTGCATCTGATTTTTTGAACCAATCCTCTGGCTTCAACTCTTCAAACCAGAAGCTTATCACTTCCTTCATTGCTTAACCCGCCATAATTTTTTCTTTTGTTTTTTCATCCAATGAATCATTCATCCGACCGTACTTGTATCCAGCCAAATCCAAGGCAACATAGGTAAATCCGATTTTCTTCATGTAGTCATTGATCTTGTCATGCAGTTGGATGGCTTCAAGCAGATGGTCTTCTTCCACTTCGATGCGCGCCAAGTCTCCATGGACACGCACACGGGCTTGTTCAAAGCCAAGTCCTACAAGGAACTCTTCCCCTTCAAAGACCCGTTGGACATTTTCTGAAGTGATTTTCACCCCGTATGGGAAGCGTGAAGCAACACTACAAGATGGCACCTTATTCCAATTGGAGACCCCTCTTTCCTTGGCCAATTGACGAATTTCTGTCTTATAGAGACCCGCTTCTTGTAAGACACTGCGGACACCTGCTTCGTCCCGAGCCTTGATACCAGGACGGAAATCGTCGATATCATCCATAATCATACCGTCCACCAATTGCTTAAAGCCCAGTTCTGTGACCGAATCCTTAATGGTTTGGTACATCAATTGTTTGGTGTAATACCAAATATTGGGCGTATTGGCCGCAATCCGTGGATCACTCAATTCTCTCATTTCCAGACCAAGCACAGGCGCTCCTAGCTGATCGGCCAAGTCGAGTGCTAGATCGAACTCTTCATTTGAAAACATCTCAGAATTCACAACAGCCGCAATAACATTGTCAGGTCCCAAGGTATCTAAGGCCACCTTCAAGAGATAAGAACTGTCAATCCCACCTGAATAGGTAATGGCTACCTTCCCGATTTTGCGTAAAATATCTTGTAATTTTTCTTCTTTTTCTTTTCTGATTTGTGCTTCTGTTGCCATCTTAGAATAGCTCCCTTCCGATAAATTCTTCAATCCGTTCATTATCCAAAATCACGATCTTTTGCTGTCGAATATCCAAAACACCTTCTCGTTTTAATTCATTGAGAATGCGATTGACACTGTTTCGCGTCGAAATCCCACAAAAGCCAGCAATATCTTCATTGGTAATGTTGAAATCAATCAAGACGCCATCTTCTTGCTCCACACCAAACAAATTGCTTAATTTTTGCAAATGAAAACAAACCGCTCCTTTTTTGCCATTCATCATCATGTACTGCTGAGACTCCATACTTTCAGACAGTTTATTGCGATAATAGTCTCTCACATAGTCCTGCAGTTCTTTTTGTTCTTTGACAAAATTCCAAAATTTGACCCGGGGAATGCGATAAAAACTCGCTTCTTCTGTCTCCACTCGCACATTAAAAGGCGAGTCTGTATAATTGGACACCTCATCACGAATCAAAGAGACAATGTCAATGGCTTTTAGATAGGAAAAGTTAAACTCACGCCCATCGCGCATGATGACACTGGTCTTGACTACACCTTCTTTCAAGATGTAGATGTAGTCCTCTTTGATCCCGCGGTAGGAGAGGTAACTATGGTATTTTTTCTTGACGATCGGCGTTCGCCTCTCTTCCAAAAATTTCACTAAAAATTCTGAATTCACGGCGGTTTTTCCTCCCCATCTGCTCTTTCTCAAAGTCACACCAATGATACACCTATTTTCGTTATTTCATGTTATCATTTGTTAACAACAAACAGTACACACCTCTTTTAAAAAAGAATTATACTATAAGTATCAGTATTAATAAAGGAGATCGCAAATAATGGTAGAAATTAAATTACCGTACGACAAAAAGACGATTGTTGCAAAGATTCCAGATGAAAACTTTGCTGGTTTGTTAGAGTCAAAAGCGGAAAACTTCCATAACCCACTGTCTGAAGAAGAAACTGTTGAACGTTCATTGGATAACCCTATCGGCAGCCCATCTTTGGAAGAACTCGCTAAAGGTAAAAAAGACATCGTGTTGATCAGTTCTGACCACACTCGTCCTGTACCTTCTCATATCATTACCCCAATCATTTTACGTCGTATTCGCTCAGTTAACCCTGATGCACGCGTGCGTATCTTGGTTGCTACTGGTTTCCACCGTCCTTCAACTCGTGAAGAATTGATTAACAAATACGGCCAAGAAATCGTTGACAATGAAGAAATCGTTATGCACATTTCAACAAACGATGATGACATGGTTAAAATCGGTCAACTTCCTTCAGGTGGAGATTGTATCATCAACAAGATTGCTGCTGAAGCTGACTTGTTGCTAGCAGAAGGATTCATCGAATCTCACTTCTTTGCTGGATTCTCAGGTGGACGTAAATCAGTCCTTCCAGGTATTGCTTCATACAAGACTATCATGGCGAACCACTCAGGTGACTTCATCAACTCTGATAAAGCACGTACTGGTAACCTTGACCACAACCCAATCCACGAAGATATGCTTTACGCTGCTCGTACTGCAAAATTGGCCTTCATCGTCAATGTTGTCTTGGACGGCGAAAAACACATCATCGGATCTTTCGCTGGGGACATGGTTGAAGCCCACAAAGTTGGTTGTGAATTTGTTGCAGACTTGGCACACGTGTCTAAGATCGAAAGCGACATTACGATTTCAACAAACGGTGGTTTCCCACTTGACCAAAACATCTACCAAGCCGTTAAAGGGATGACAGCTGCTGAAGCTTCAAACAAAGAAGGCGGAACGATCATCATGATTGCTGGATGTGCGGATGGTCACGGTGGAGAAGGGTTCTATCGTAACCTTGCGGATGTAGAAGATCCAAAAGAATTCTTGGAACAAGCCATCAATACACCTCGTTTGGAAACTGTTCCAGACCAATGGACTTCTCAAATCTTGGCTCGTATCTTGGTACACCACCATGTTATCTTTGTATCTGACCTTGTCGACCCTGCTTTGATCACAGGTATGCACATGGAACTTGCAACTTCATTTGACGAAGCACTTGAAAAAGCCTTGGCTCGTGAAGGAAAAGATGCGAAAGTAACGGTTATCCGCGACGGACTTTCTGTCGTTGTTGAATAGAATCGACCATGGATTTTCAACCAAATCTAGAACAAACACTCCGTGACTTGCAAGCTGGCCACCTCTCTGTAGAGGATGCGCTGGAGCAAATTAACGGCGTGAAAGAACTAGGGTATGCAGCAATTGATACTGACCGGCAACGCCGCAATGGCTTCCCTGAAGTTATCTTCGGCGAAGGAAAGACAGTTGAGCAAATGGAAGGCATCATGCAATTCCTCTTACAAAAAGAATTGCCGATCCTTGCAACTAGGGTCTCTCTCCAAAAGGGAGAGGCTCTTTCTCAGCTCTTTCCTAACGGCCACTATTATCCAGAAGCTCGCTGCTTCGTTCTCAACTCGAAAAAAGAAGAGGTGGATGCGGAGCACTACATTGCCGTTGTAACAGCAGGGACTAGTGATGTTCCTGTTGCCGAAGGGCCTGCCGTAACGGCAGAGACCTTTGGCCACGCTGTCCACCGGATCTATGACGTAGGAGTCGCCGGTATTCATCGCCTCTTTAGACGCTTAGATGAGATCCAAAAGGCCAGTGTAGTGATTGTCATCGCTGGAATGGAAGGAGCTCTTGTCAGCGTTGTTGGAGGTCTTGTGGATGTGCCTGTGATTGCCGTGCCGACTAGTATCGGATACGGAAGCAATCTTCAAGGACTCACGACTTTGATGAGTATGCTGACTTCTTGTGCTTCTGGAGTCACCGTCGTCAATATTGACAATGGATTTGGTGCAGCTTATTCAGCTTGTATGATCAACCGACTCAACCACAATCGAAAGGAAAACGAATGACCAGTCTATTTTTAGAACCTTTTTCTGGAATAAGTGGCGATATGCTCAATGGTCTATTGGTTGACCTTGGGGGAGACGTCACTTTACTTCGCTCCGAACTCGAAAAATTGGGAGTCGATGGTTTCCACCTCCATGTTGATCGCATCGCTAAAAGCGCTATCTGGGGAACTGATTTTGATGTTCACCTTCACCACGGGGAGAAAGATACGGGGATTGAAGGCGATTTTGATCATGATCACGAACATCATCATGATCACGAACACCATCACGATCACGAACATCATCACGATCATGAACACCATCACGATCATGAGCATGGACATTCCCATGCAGATGCCCGCAGTTATGCAGACATCCACGACTTGATTGTCGCTTCTCAGTTGAGTCCTTTTGTGAAAGAAAAGAGCCTTGCAGTCTTTCTTGACATTGCAAAGGCTGAAGCAGCTGTGCACAACATGCCTGTTGAGCAGATCCATTTCCACGAGATCGGTGCCATTGATTCGATCGTCGACATCGTTAGCTTTTTCATCCTAGTGGAATCACTCGGAATCGACACAGTCTACTCCACTCCTCTCACAGAGGGAAGTGGAACGATCTCAGTCGCCCATGGGGAAATGCCGGTTCCAGTTCCTGCTGTCATGCAGTTGAGAAAGGAAACCACCATTCCGATCACTCAAGACTTTACCGTCAAAACAGAGTTGATCACCCCAACAGGGTTAGCCCTCTTGAAAGCAATGGACCCAATCTTTGAACCGATCCCATCCCACTTTGCCATCCAAAGTGTCGGCTATGGATTTGGGAAAAGAGATACCGGAAAATTCAATGCTTTACGCGGTTCGCTATTGAAGGAAGACGCCTCACATAGTACGACCATCGTTCATCACACCGATGATCGCATCGTTGAAATCACCACTACGATTGATGATCAAACACCAGAACAACTGGCTTATATTCTTAATCGGTTTTTGGATGCTGGCGCTTTGGATGTCTACTATCGTAGCATCGTTATGAAAAAGAATCGTCCTGGTTTTGAGTTAACGCTTTTGATTCAAAATAGCCAGCTAGAAGATTTTTCAACCCTCTTGTTTAAAGAAACCAGTACCATTGGTTTTCGATACCAACAAGTTGACCGCAAGGTCATGCAACGTCGATTTGAACAAATCGATACGGAATTTGGAACCGTTACGGTTAAAATCAATCAGTACGGATCCATCACTAAGAAGACGCTTGAATACGAAGACTGTCAGCGTATTGCTAAGGAGATGCAGTTGCCGATTCAAGAAGTTTATCACCAATTACAAAAATATATTTATTAATTTAGGAGACATTTATTAACATGACACATCAATTACTTGCAGAAGTTATGAGTACAGCTTTGATGATTATCTTCGGGGTTGGCGTACACTGTGACGACGTTTTGAAGAAAACAAAATATGCTGGAACTGGACACTTATTCGCGATCACTACATGGGCATTCGGTATCACTGTCTGCTTGTTTGTCTTTGGCGGCGTTTCAATGAACCCTGCTATGGCTTTGTTGAAAGTCCTTCTTGGTAAATTGACAATCGCTCAATTCTTCCCAATCGCAATCGCTGAAATGATCGGTGCTTTCCTTGGAGCTTTGATTGCTTACTTTATGTATGCTGATCACTTCAAGATTTCTGAAGGTCAAATTGATGGTGTTGCTATCCGTAACATCTTCTCAACTAACCCTAACTGCCGTAACCTTCCACGTAACTACTTCGTCGAAGCGTTCGCAACATTTATCTTCTTGACATCAATCATGGCTGCTGAACACGCCAACGAAGCAATGCTTCCATTTACTGTTGGTTTGATCGTTTGGGCTATCGGTATGGGTCTTGGTGGTACTACAGGTTTCGCCATGAACCAAGCGCGTGACCTTGGACCTCGTTTTGCTTACCAAATCTTGCCAATTAAAGATAAAGTAAACAACGACTGGCAATATGGTCTTCTTGTACCAGGTACTGCTCCATTTGTTGGTGCTGTCCTTGCCTTCTTCTTCATCCGTTACTTCCTTGGAATCATGTAATCGGAAGATCAATCTTATGAAAAAACAAGCATCTGCGGGTGCTTGTTTTTTTTGATCCCTTCATTTTCCGAAGACGTCTATAAAATGATATAATGGACAAAGCAAATCATGAAAGAAACAAGAGAAGGAAGATCGATATGACTCACTATCAGACTATTGTCATTGGAGGCGGTCCTGCTGGGATGATGGCGACCATTGCCAGCGCATCTTATGGCCAATCCACCTTGCTGATCGAAAAGAATAAAAAGCTGGGCAAGAAGCTCGCTGGTACCGGAGGAGGTCGCTGCAATGTCACGAACAACGGAACCTTAGACGATTTGATGGCCGGTATTCCTGGAAATGGCCGTTTCCTTTACAGTGTCTTCTCCCAATTTGACAATCAGGATATCATCCAATTTTTCACCGATAATGGCGTCAAGCTGAAAGTCGAAGATCATGGTCGAGTCTTTCCTACTAGCGATCAATCCCGCACCATTATTCAAGCTTTAGAGAATAAGATCCTTGAGCTAGGTGCTAGCATGGCCACCAACTGTGAAGTCGTTTCTGTCACCAAGCCTGAGGATATCTTTATCGTCAAATCTGCTGAAAAAATTTGGACAGCTGACAAGCTGGTCGTTACAACTGGTGGCAAATCCTACCCATCGACCGGCTCTACGGGGTATGGGTATGAGATTGCCCGTCACTTCAAACATACCATCACCGATCTCGAAGCAGCTGAGAGCCCTCTGTTGACAGATTTTCCACACAAGGCCCTCCAAGGGATCTCTCTGACAGATGTGACCCTCAGCTACGACAAACACATCATCACCCATGACCTCCTCTTTACCCATTTTGGACTTTCGGGTCCTGCTGCCCTTCGGATGTCTAGTTTTGTTAAAGGCGGAGAAATCTTATCTCTGGACCTTCTGCCAACTACTTTTTCTCAAGATTTAATAGATTTTCTTGAAGAGCATCGTGAAAAGTCTATAAAAAATACCCTTAAGTCCTTGCTACCTGAGCGTCTAGCAGATTTCTTAGCACAAGGATTCCCTGAAAAGGTAAAGCAGCTGGCTCCTGCCCAGACAGAAGAGCTCATCCGAAAGATCAAAGAGATGCCTATCCCCGTCACTGGAAAGATGTCTCTCGCCAAATCCTTTGTGACGAAAGGGGGCGTCAGTCTTAAAGAAATCAATCCTAAAACCCTAGAAAGTAGGTTGGTTTCTGGGCTCCACTTTGCAGGAGAAGTCCTCGATATCAATGCCCATACTGGTGGCTTCAACATCACCTCTGCCCTCTGTACCGGTTGGGTAGCAGGAAGCCCTCATTACTAAAAAACAAAAGGCTGGGATAAAAGTCCTAGCCTCTTCTTGTTTTTGGATTGTCGAGCAAAACGCAGTGGTTGAGTGCTCAAAGCACTGCTTTGAGGTGGCGGATAGAACTTGCGAAGCAAGTATCCTAAGTCTTTGTTCGCTTTTTAAGCTTCAAAGATGCCCTATGTTGACGGAAACTATGTTTCCTTTATCTGCAACCTTCAACAGTCTCCCAGACTGTTGAAGCTGTGCGGAGGTGGGACGACGAAATCGAATTCTAACGAATGACCGATTTCTGTCCCACTCTCTCGTTTTTTATTGTTCTTTGGTTAATGAAAAGCGGAAATCATTGTATTTAGTATAGTCAAATTCTGTATTGAGATCCGTTGTGAAAACAATCGGTGTATAGTGTCCTTCTTCTAAGACAAAACCAGGTTCAAATCGGAAGTTTGCTCCACCTAAACCTGTGATCCCAGGGAGCAAGGCATCAGCCCCATCAAAGCCTTCAACATTCCAATAATAGATATTGCCTGTTGCTTGGACGGCTCTTGCTGTATAGGTCGCTGTCCGAGTTGGTTCGCTATCATTTTTGAAGCTAACCACTGTTGTCACATTCCCACTTGCATCGACGGTCATCTTGATCGTATCCGCTTGTGGGCTAGATCCAACCCAAGTTCCCACCAGTTCTGCAGGGACAGGGGCTTGCGTCGTAGTAGACGCATTCTCGGTCTTACTAGAGTCTTTTGCAGCTGTCGCGCTACTAGCTTGAGTCGAAGAGCTAGCTGTATCTTTTGTTTGAGAGGAAGATGCTGCACTCTTTTTACTATTACTATTGGCTTTTTTCTCTACCTTATTTGTAGATGCTTTTGCGGATGAGGAAGCTGTTTTTTTATCCTTAGCACCACAACCACCGAGAGCTAGACCAAGTGAAGCAGCCACCAGAACAGCGGCACTCAAGCGGAAGATTGATTTTTTCATAAGATTACCTCTTTATCTTTCTGACTCCCATTATACCTCAATTATTACAAAAATCAAGTTTTTTGTAATAATTGTAATTTTTTTGTAACATATTTTTCTATTCAAAATACTAATCGTAAGAGAGCCATGAGAATAATTCCAAACAAGACGGTTCCCATAAGGTTTTTGTAACGAAAGGCTACAAAGAGACTGGGAATGGTTACTACAAGGTCCAACCAGTGAAACTGCGGGAGACTTCCGATTTTCCCCTCTACTAAACTCGATAAAACCAAGGCAAAGATAATGGAAATGGGCAGGTATTTGAGAAAGCGGGTCACAGGAGCCGGCAGTCCCTTGTATTTAACTAAGAGGAAGGGTAAGATCCGAGGAATCCAGGTAACGAGGGCTGAGGCCAGAATGGCCATGAAGATAGAACTATTCACGCGCATCACAAACCACCCCCACAAAACAGCCAATCAAGGTCGCAGCTAGCACAGCAAGCGGTTGCGAAACAAAAAAGAGTAAGAGAAAGAAACTCACTGCTACTGCTAAGAGCACCATTAGCATGGTCTTGGTCTTTTCTGTCAGTTGCATTCCTTGGAACTGGGCTACAAAAATCCCAATAAACATAGCCACTAAGGCAAAATCAAGCCCAAAAGCCTTTGGATCTGGTAGGAGAGATCCCAGAGCTGTTCCGATAACCGTCGCACTGATCCAAGCCACATAACCTACTAGATTGTTCCCATGCATCCAAGGAACTGTGATCCGATCGGTCTTTAGCTTCTCACTCAAATAGACACCATAACTCTCGTCCGTTAGAAGACTCCCAATTCCAATGGTATGAGCGAGACTGGCATTCTTAAAGTCAGAGGAGGTATGCAGACTCATCAACATATTACGGAGATTGATCAAAAAGACCGTCAGGGCCATATTGAGGATCGAAGAATGGACTGCAATCAGAGAGATCATCGCAAACTGAGCCGCACCTGCATAGACTAGAATACTCATCAAGGCCATCTCCAAAGGAGATAGATAGGGAGACGCCACCACACCGCAAGCCAGGCCAATACTGATATAGCCTAGAGCTGTCGGCAACGCATCCCTCACCCCCTGCCAAAAATCTTTTTCCATACTCTCACTCCTTCCTGAACCATTGACCTCTATTATAACACAAGAAAAAAGCTTGAAAAAGGACCCATGAGAGAGAAAGCTTTATAATCCCTTCCCTCACCAATCTTTTATTCCCTCTATCATACCGAATTTTCTTGCCAATCGCAAATCCCTTACTAGTTGGTGAGATTCCAACAAAAAAGCCATCTAGATTCCTTCATCCAAATGGCTAGCATACACTTATTCGATTCCTTCAAAGGCCAGGCTTGGTTTGGCATTGAGGTCCCAGCTTGCGAAGTTTTCTTTGTTCCATTCACTAACACTGGCATAGGCAATCATCCCTGCATTGTCCCCGCAGAGGCGCAGAGGAGGAATGATGACCTTGACATCTGTGATCTCAGAAGCCAAGCGTTCACGAAGACCTTGGTTGGCTGCGACCCCACCCGCAACGACTAGAGTCTTGACCGGATATTTCTCCAAAGCTTTTTTGGTCTTGGCCATGAGAATGTCTAAGACGGCTGCTTGGAAACTCGCTGAAAGGTGTGCATTGGAGAGACTTTCTCCTTTTTGCTGCGCATTATGGTGCAGATTGATAAAGGCCGATTTGAGTCCTGAAAAGGAGAATTCCAGATTGTCTTCCTTGATCATGGCCCGTGGGAAATCGTAGATATCAGATCCTTGGTGGGCCAGCTGATCAATCTCACGTCCTGCTGGATAGGTCAAGCCCATGACGCGCCCGACCTTGTCATAAGCTTCTCCGACAGCATCATCTCGTGTCTCTCCGACGATCTTATAATCACCCGCTTCACTGACGTAGACTAGCTCGGTATGTCCTCCACTCACCAACAAGGCCAAAAGCGGAAACTCTAAGGGCTCGACACTTTGAGCGGCCATCAAGTGCCCTGCCATATGATTGACAGGAATCAAAGGAAGTCCATGCGCCCAGGCAAAGGCCTTGGCTGCAGCTAGGCCGACCAAGAGAGCTCCAACCAGGCCTGGACCGTAGGTGACAGCCACAGCTGTGACATCGGCTTCTGTGATGCCAGCTTCTTCCAGGGCTTCTTCAATACAAGCGGTGATGACTTCCACATGGTGACGGGAGGCTACCTCAGGCACTACCCCACCAAAACGCTTGTGACTTTCGATTTGACTGGCAATGACATTGGACAAGAGTTGGTCGTCATTTTTCAAGACAGCCACACTGGTCTCATCACAAGATGTCTCAAAAGCCAAAATATATCTATCTTTCATTCGGGTTCCTCTTCATGATCACAGCATCCTCTATGGGATCGTGATAGTAGTTTTTCCTCCGTGCAATTTCTTCAAAATGCATTTTTTTGTATAAGCCTTGAGCCGGTTGATTGGACACGCGCACTTCTAAGAAAATTTCTTTTTGGTCCGGCAACTGCGCGAGTAACTGCTGAGCTAGACCTTGGCCTTGAAAGGCACGCTTGACCGCAATCTGTAGGACCTCTACTTCATAGAGAGTCTCTTGAATGGCGACAAATCCAAGGACTTGCCCCCCATCCACAGCTAGGAAATAGGAGGTCAATTCCTGCTCTAAATCGGCTTCAATCTGCTCCAACTTCCAAGGGCTAGCTTCATAGACATCTTCCATGACAGCGAGAATAGCGGCCGCATCCTGGCTGCTCCCTTTCCTGATTGTTCCTTTCATCATAGGCGCTTGATGTAAGAGGTCGTTGTTTCCGTGTGGTCTTTGAGCCAATTTTCCTCTGCTTCGACCCGTTTGAGATAATGAGGGACAAAATCATGGAGGCTAGCAGGCGCTTGTTTGAGACCGAGACGTCCGATTTTCACTGCATCTGGCAGGGTTTCAGAGAAAGTAGCCTTTGGCAGATTAGCTTTGATCTGCTCCTCAAAGGCTGTGACCTCTCCGACAAAGGTGACCTGCTCACTCGTCGCTGCACGCTCTAGGACTTCCTCAAATGGAAAATGCCCTTCTGGTGCGACCAGCTGATCATCTTGGTAAAAACCTGCATAAACGTTGTTTCGACGGGCATCCATGACAGGCACTACTAAACCTTCTAGACCATCTGGCACTAGGGCTAAGAGACTTGAAACCCCGACCAATTCAATTCCTAAGGTATGAGCCAAGGTCTTTGCAGTTGCGACTGCAATGCGCAGTCCAGTGTAACTCCCAGGACCTTCTGCCACCACGATGCGATCCAAGTCCTTGGGTGTCAAGTCGATTTGTTGCATCAAAAAATCGATGACCGGCATCAAGGTAATACTATGATTTTTTTTAATGGTTAATGTTGTTTCTGCAAGTAGAGTCTCATCTTCTAAAATCGCTACAGAAAGAGCCTTACTCGAGGTATCAAATGCTAATAATTTCATTTCCTACTCCTCTTGAACTGGATTATATTATACTACAAATTCCCTTCAAATCCCAGCGAAACTCTCCTCTAGAGCGCAGGATTTTCCTATCCAAAACCGCTCAAAAGCTTCTCTATTATAGGTCTTTGCCTCTCTGACTTTTCCAGTCTATCTTTTACTTACGGGCGAATTTATGATATAATGATAATTAATTGTATCGAATCAGGTCCACTAGTTGCGAGTAGGAAACTCTAGTGATTGCACTCCTTCGTAGCTAACAAATAGACCGAAATAATGAAAGGAAAATTACTTCATGATTTACAAAGTTTTTTATCAGGAAACTAAAGACCGCAACCCTCGTCGTGAAACCACGCATGCACTTTATCTCGATATTGATGCACCAAATGAACGCGAAGGACGCATCCAAGCTCGTCAATTGGTTGAAGCAAACACAGATTTCAACATTGAATTTATCACACCACTTTCTGAGCAACACCTTGCTTACGAGAAAGAGTCAGGTGCTTTTGAACTAACGGAGTACTAATCCATGGCTTATACCTTAAAACCTGAAGAAGTTGGTGTATTTGCCATTGGTGGACTTGGAGAAATCGGAAAAAATACCTACGGGATCGAATACCAAGATGAAATCATCATTGTCGATGCCGGGATCAAATTTCCAGAAGATGACCTCCTTGGGATCGACTATGTCATTCCGGATTACTCTTATATCGTTGACAATATCGATCGCGTCAAAGCGGTCCTCATTACCCACGGGCACGAAGACCACATCGGTGGGATTCCTTTCCTTTTGAAACAAGCCAATGTCCCTATCTACGCTGGACCTTTGGCGCTCGCCTTGATCCGTGGAAAATTAGAAGAGCACGGCCTTCTTCGTGATGCCAAACTCTACGAAATCAACCAAAACACTGAGCTTCAATTTAAAAATCTTAAAGCAACCTTCTTCCGTACGACTCACTCGATTCCAGAACCTTTAGGGATTGTGATTCACACCCCTCAAGGAAAGATTGTTTGTACCGGAGACTTCAAATTTGACTTCACACCTGTTGGGGAACCGGCTGACCTCCATCGTATGGCGGCCCTTGGGGAAGAAGGCGTTCTCTGTCTGCTTTCAGACTCAACCAACGCGGAAATCCCAACCTTTACCAACTCTGAAAAAGTGGTTGGTCAATCCATCATGAAGATCATCGAAGGGATCCACGGACGCATCATCTTTGCTTCCTTTGCTTCGAATATCTTCCGTCTCCAACAAGCTGCTGAGGCAGCAGTTAAGACAGGTCGTAAGATCGTCGTCTTTGGACGCTCGATGGAAAAAGCCATCGTCAACGGAATCGAGCTTGGCTATATCAAGGTCCCTGCTGGAACCATTATCGAGCCAAATGAGATCAAAGACTATGCGGCCAATGAAATCCTGATCATGTGTACAGGAAGCCAAGGAGAGCCGATGGCAGCCCTCTCTCGGATTGCCAACGGAACGCACCGCCAAGTGCAACTCCAACCAGGAGATACCGTGATCTTCTCTTCTAGTCCGATTCCTGGAAATACAACCAGTGTGAATAAATTGATCAATACGATTTCTGAAGCGGGTGTAGAGGTCATTCACGGGAAGATCAACAACATCCATACCTCTGGACACGGGGGGCAACAAGAACAAAAACTCATGCTCCGCTTGATCAAACCAAAATACTTCATGCCTGTCCATGGTGAATACCGGATGCAGAAGATCCACGCAGGACTTGCGCGTGATTGTGGAGTAGAAAAAGACAATATCTTCATCATGAGTAATGGTGATGTCCTTGCCCTTACAGCCAACTCTGCTCGGATCGCAGGAAGCTTCAACGCTCAAGACATCTATGTCGATGGAAATCGTATCGGTGAAATCGGGGCTGCTGTCCTTCGTGACCGGAGAGACCTTTCCGAAGATGGTGTCGTGCTTGCTGTTGCGACTGTTGACTTCAAATCGAAGATGATCCTGGCTGGACCAGACATCTTGAGCCGTGGTTTTATCTACATGCGTGAATCAGGGGATCTGATCCGTGAAAGCCAACGCATCCTCTTCAACGCTATTCGTATCGCCTTGAAGAACAAAGATGCCAATATCCAAACTGTCAATGGTGCAATTGTCAATGCCCTTCGCCCATTCTTATACGAGAGCACGGAACGTGAACCTATCATTATCCCAATGATTCTCACACCAGATGACGAAAATTAACAAAACAACCAGTTGAGACCACTGTTTCAACTGGTTTTATGATGACTTTTTGAGGATCAAAAAGAGAGTGGGACAGAAATCGGTCATTCGTTAGAATTCGATTTCGTCGTCCCACCTCCACACAGCTTCAACAGTCCGTGAGACTGTTGAAGGTTGCAGATAAAGGAAACATAGTTTCCGTCAACATAGGGCATCTTTGAAGCTTAAAAAGCGAACAAAGACTTAGGATACTTGCTTCGCAAGTTCTATCCGCCACCTCAAAGCAGTGCTTTGAGCACTCAACCACTGCGT
>OBUY01000541.1_pt1 | contig 14885 bp, 8 predicted proteins | sample 1475781 | NCBI WGS metagenome assembly OBUY01 (sample SAMEA2579912, study PRJEB22360) | human gut metagenome | biome: human gut; feature: human-associated habitat; material: faeces | place: Denmark | collected 2008/2010 | reverse complement strand
TTGCTTTGACAATGCCTTCAGGTGAAACTCTTGAAGCTGCATACGTATCTGCAACTGCTACAATCGGTGAAAAGATTTCATTCCGTCGTTTTGCTTTGCTTGAAAAAACAGATGCACAACACTTCGGTGCTTACCAACACAACGGTGGACGTATCGGTGTTATCTCTGTGATCGAAGGTGGAGACGAAGCACTTGCTAAACAAATCTCAATGCACATCGCTGCAATGAAACCAACTGTTCTTTCATACAAAGAATTGGATGAGCAATTCGTGAAAGATGAATTGGCACAATTGAACCACGTCATCGACCAAGATAACGAAAGCCGTGCAATGGTTGGTAAACCAGCTCTTCCACACTTGAAATTCGGTTCAAAAGCACAATTGACTGATGAAGTGGTTGCTCAAGCTGAAGAAGATATCAAAGCTGAATTGGCAGCTGAAGGTAAACCAGAAAAAATCTGGGACAAAATCATCCCTGGTAAAATGGATCGTTTCATGCTTGACAACACTAAAGTTGACCAAGCCTACACACTTCTTGCACAAGTTTATATCATGGATGACAGCAAGACAGTGGAAGCTTACCTTGAATCAGTAAATGCTTCAGTAGTTGAGTTTGCTCGATTTGAAGTTGGTGAAGGGATCGAAAAAGCAGCTAACGATTTTGAATCAGAAGTTGCAGCTACAATGGCAGCAGCTCTTAACAACTAAGAATAAAAAATAAGAGGTTTCGATGGAAACCTCTTTTTTGTATGAAAAATATCTTATATCATTGTTTAAGCTGTTTTATAATATTAACAAACTTTGTTTTCAGAAAATATCAGACGTTACCGAAGATTCAGAGAAGATATGATCTGAAATGAAATCATTTTTGTTTAATGTGCAAAGGTATCGATTCCTAGAAGCAGGGAAAGAGTCCCCATGATGAGGCCGGCTAGAATTACTCCGAGCATGACGGCCAGGCTACTGCGTTTGAAGTCCCAGTCAAGGATAGAAGCTGCAAGGGCCCCAGTCCAAGCCCCAGTCCCCGGAAGAGGAATTCCAACGAAGAGCAATAGGGCCCAGAAGATTCCTTTGTCACCCGCAGCTTTCTCCAATTTCTGGCCACCTCTATGTCCCTTACTGAGACACCAGCTAAAAAAGCCTCCGATAATTGGTTTCTTTGCGCCCCAGGTGAGAATATGGCGGGCGAAAAAGAAAATCAGAGGGACCGGGAGAAGGTTTCCGATCACTCCAATGAGGAGCGCTGTCCATAAGGGAATGCCATTTGCAATGGCAAAAGGGATGGCCCCACGCAACTCAACGAGGGGAACCATGGAGATCAGGAAGGTAAAGATATATTTCATTGGTTATGCCTTTCGATTAGTCCTCTTCATTCTATCGTATCTTCCAGTAATTGACAACTATTCCAGCTTTGGAATGATCTTTTTAAATCTTTTATCTTGACTTTCTGAAGGAGGAAGCATATAATAAAGATATAGTTAATTAGAATCATTATAAAAAAGGAGAAATGATATGACAACTATGAAACATGAAGCAGCTACTGATGTAGCAACTTTTGCACCTTCAAATAAAGAAACTCTTCCAGAAACAAAAGCCCTCTTGAACCAAGTCGTAGCAGATCTCTACGTGGCTCACATTGCCCTTCACCAAGTACACTGGTATATGCGTGGACGTGGCTTCCTTGTATGGCATCCAAAAATGGATGAATACATGGACAGCTTGGATGCAACCTTGGATGAAGTGAGCGAACGCTTGATTACCCTTGGTGGCGCTCCTTATTCTAGCATGACTGAATTTTTGGAACACAGCAATATTGAAGAACGCCGTGGAGCATTTACAAAAGATGTAGAAGAAAGCTTGACACGTGTTCTTGAAATCTTCCATTACCTTGATGGCCTTTACCAAAAAGCTTTGGATATTACCGATGCTGAAGGTGACGATGTAACCAACGATATCTTTGTTGGAGCAAAAGCAGAACTTGAAAAGAACATTTGGATGGTGGCTGCTGAACTTGGTCAAGAACCAGGATTATAAGAAAAATGGTAAAAGAGGAGTCCTAAGACTTCTCTTTTTTTGGGGTTTAAAAAGATTTCCACTAATTAAAGGAGTTACTAATCTAACTATAGTTGGAGCGAAATTGTAGCCAATCGCTCCTCATTTTTTGGTATAGTTAATATGTGATTTTCTATAAGCGTTCGCAGGCATAAGAAAGCGCTTACAGACTGAATGATTAATCCTAAGAGGAGGTTTTTATGGGAAAGTCTTTTTTTGAAAAGCGTCCTGTGTTTAGTATTCGGAAGCTCTCTGTTGGAGCTTGTTCTGTTGTGATTGGGCTTTCTGCCTTTGGGCTTTCAAGGGTCCATGCGGAAGAAAAGCCAGCCCTCGAAAGTGAACCGACTCCTATTGAGGTCCCAAGTGTTGTGACGAAAAACTCAGAAACAGAAGTTCCTGAAGCTGTTGCAAGTGTTTCGGAAGCTCCAGCTGTCATTACCCCTACCAGAGCTGAGGAAAAGCCAGCGCCTCAAGGCGAGGGCCAGCCCGTTTCTACTTCATCTGAGCATGCTACAGGAACGGAAGCAACAGCTGCTCCAGATCAAAATCGTGTAGCGGAGGATATTGTGCAAGATCGAGAACGTGATTTTAATAAAGATTGGTATTTTAAATTGAATGCGGCTCCTGGTGCAGAAGGGCGTCAAGTGGATGTCAAGGATTGGAAAAAATTAGATCTTCCTCATGACTGGTCTATTTTCTTCGATTTTGATCACAACTCTCCTGCTCAAAATGAAGGGGGTCAATTAAACGGTGGGGATGCTTGGTATCGTAAGACCTTCCGTTTGGATGACAAAGATTTAGATAAGAAGGTCCGTTTGGAATTTGGCGGGGTTTACATGGATTCCAAAGTCTATGTAAATGGACAATTTGTCGGTCATTACCCAAATGGCTACAATGCCTTTTCTTATGATATTACTCCTTATTTGAACGCGGATGGAAGTGAAAATACCATCGCGGTCCATGTGGTCAATCAACAACCAAGTAGCCGTTGGTATTCTGGTAGTGGGATTTACCGGGATGTTAAGCTGAGTGTAACAGACAAGGTTCATTTGGCGCAGTATGGGACTACGATTACGACCCCTCAGTTGGAAAAACAGCAAGGTGGGGCAGTGGATACTGTGGTGAAGAGCCACATTGTCAACCAGGATGATCAAGCTCATAGTATTTATGCGGTATATGAAATTGTCGATCAAAATGGCCAAGTGGTGAGCGAAAAAATACGCAGTGAGGCGCAATCTGCTTTAGCTGGTCAAGAGATCAACCTCTCACATACCCTTCATGTTGAAAAACCGACCCTCTGGGATGTGAAAACGGATCATCCAGCTCTTTATACTTTGTATACGCGGGTTTATCGGGATTCACAGTTGGTGGATGTGCAAAAGGAACGTTTTGGCTATCGTTATTTGAACTGGACGCCAGAAGGTGGCTTCTTTCTCAATGGGGTAGCGACGAAATTCCACGGGGTATCCCTTCACCATGACCACGGGGCTCTTGGTGCTGAGGAAAATTATAAGGCTGAATACCGTCGTCTCAAACAGATGAAGGACATGGGGGTCAATGCCATCCGGACGACCCACAACCCAGCGAGTGAACAAACCCTGCAAATTGCGGCTGAGTTGGGCTTGATGGTCCAAGAAGAAGCCTTTGATACCTGGTATGGTGGCAAGAAGCAATACGATTACGGTCGATTCTTTGAAAAGGATGCAACACATCCAGAAGCTCGAAAAGGGGATACTTGGTCAGATTACGATCTACGGACCATGGTAGAGCGAGGCAAGAACAATCCAGCCATTGTCATGTGGTCAATCGGTAACGAAGTCGGTGAAGCAGATGGGTCAGACAAATCTGTCGCAACCGTTCGTCGTCTCGTCAAGACCATCAAGGAAGTGGATGCAACCCGCTATGTTACTATGGGAGCTGATAAATTCCGCTTTGGCGATGGATCAGGAGGCCATGAAAAGGTAGCTGCAGAGCTCGATGCAGTTGGATTTAACTATTCAGAGGCCAACTATGAAAGCCTACAGGCGAAACACCCAAACTGGCTCATTTATGGTTCTGAAACCTCTTCTGCGACGCGGACACGGGGCTCTTACTACCACCCTGAAAGAGAATGGGTCGGAAGCAACCAAGAAGATCGCCACTATGAACAATCAGACTACGGCAATGACCGGGTTGGTTGGGGTCGGACAGCGACAGCTTCTTGGACCTTTGACCGCGATCATGCTGGCTATGCAGGGCAATTTATCTGGACTGGTACGGACTATATCGGTGAGCCAACCCCATGGCACAACCAAAATGACACACCTGTGAAAAGTTCTTACTTCGGTATTGTCGATACGGCAGGTCTTCCGAAGAATGATTTTTACCTTTACCAAAGTCAATGGGTATCGGCTGAAAAGCATCCGATGGTCCATCTCTTACCACATTGGAACTGGGAAAATCCAGAATTGGTCAATCGTGTCATGGATGAAGAAGGTCGGATCCCTGTTCGTGCCTTCTCCAATGCCCACAGTGTGGAATTGATTGTCAATGGGGAATCACAAGGAGTGAAGACCTTTGCCAAGAAGACCACAGCTGATGGCCGGACCTACCAAGAAGAGGCAAATCCGAATGAACTCTATCTAGAGTGGTTGGTCCCTTATGTACCAGGTAAAGTGGAAGCCATTGCCCGCAACGAAGCAGGGGAAGTGATTGCCCGTGATCAAATCGAAACGGCTGGGAAGCCAGCAGGTGTTCGTTTGTCGAAAGAAGAACACGCGATCGCAGCAGACGGTAAGGACTTGACCTATATTACCTATGAAATTGTCGATGAAGCAGGCCGTGTTGTGCCAACTGCTAATAATCTGGTGCATTTTCATTTGCATGGGCAAGGCCAAATTGTTGGTGTCGACAACGGGGAACAAGCCAGCCGTGAGCGCTACAAAGCGCAGGCAGATGGTTCATGGCAACGCAAAGCCTTCAACGGTAAAGGGGTGGTGATTGTCAAATCAACTGAGCAGGCGGGAGCCTTTACTATGTATGCAGACTCAGATCGCTTGCAATCAGACCAAGTCAGCCTCTTTACAGGCAAGAAGGACCAGGAAGAACGCTCTGTCTTGGGAGTCGAACCGGTTCGAACTAAAGTGTACTTGGGACAAAATCCTGAACTTCCAAGTCACGTATCTGTCGTCTATAGCGATGGCAAGGCCCAAGAAGAAGCAATTGAATGGGATGCGGCAGACTATAGTCGTACTGGCCAAGTCCGGGTGACCGGTCATGTTCAAGGGCGGACGGTCGAAGCTCTGGTCAATGTGATCGGTGTGGAGCAAGTCCTTCCAGTCATCAAACAAATCTCACAGGGAGCAGATCTAGCGACAGTGGATAAGACTGTGCAATTGGTCTTCACAGATGGCCGGACAGTTAGCTATGAAGTTGATCGATGGACCTTGGAAGCTGGTCAAGAAGATCAGTTGTCCACACCAGGTGCTCGCTTGAAAGCGACAGGACTCCTAGGCAATGGGGAAGCCGTCCAAGCGACGCTAGTGGTTGCAGGTGGAACAGTCAGCAAGGCTAAGAAACCAACCGTGCAACTAGATGGAGTAGCCCTTCCAAAATTTGGTAGTGGCAACCATACTATTTTCCGCCCATTGGCTTATGGGCAAGAGCCTGGTCAAGTCACAGCAAGTGCAGAAAATGCCCAAGTGACGGTCCTACAAGCTAATCGAGAAAATGGTTTGAAAGCTCAAATTTTTGTCACTGCTCAGGATACGGGAGCTGTTCAGACCTATGTGGTCCAATTCCAAGAAGAAAGTCCACAGATCCAGCGCCTAGAATTGCGTCTGCCAGAAGGACAGGAACTCAAGGAAGACCAAACGGTGCCACTTGAAGTCATTGCCCATTACCAAGATGGCAGTCTGGCTAGCCTCCAAGCAGATCAAATCGATGTCAAAACAACAGCTGGTAGTCAAGGAAAAGCGGTTGCGACTAAGAAAGGTTTGGAACTGCGAGAAGCAGGATTGGTTCATTTAGAAACTAACTTCCAAGGAAAAACAGGGGAAGTCAGCTTTACCATCACACCAAATCCTGAAGAAAAGACGGTTGTGAAGGTACGTCCTGTACGAATTAGTACCGATCGAAACGTTTTGCCAGCTCTTCCAGAGACAGTCTTGGTTGAGTATGACAAGGGATTCCCGAAAGAAAAACGCGTGACTTGGGATGCCGTGACAACGGATCAAGTCAAGGCTTACCATAACTTTACAGTCACCGGTCATGTAGAAGGTGTGGAAAAAGAAGCCCAAGCTCAAGTCACCGTTGAAGGCATTATCGCTGTAGAAGAAATCAGCACCACCACTCCAGTCGGTGAAAAACCAGCACTTCCAGAAAGCGTGCGGACCTATCACTCTAATGGCAAGACCTATGCTGCCAAGGTGGTCTGGGATGCGGTTGATCCGCAACTTTTGGCCAAAGAAGGAGAAGTTGTCCTAGCAGGTCGTGTAGAAGGAACGGATCTTCCAACGCGTCTTCATATTCGCGTTTCCGCAAACACAGTCAAGGGGGCCAACGTAGCAGAGCAATGGACAGGCTCTGTCTTGCCACTCGCTTTTGCAAGTGATTCTAACGATGCAGATCCAGTTGCTAAGGTCAATGATAAGGTCATCTCCTTTACCGATGCTCCAGCTAACCGTTGGACCAACTGGGGCCGTGATAATGCTGAAGATTCTGTCGGTATCTTGTTTGGGGACTCTGGTATCTTGACCAAACGCGCAGTGGACAACCTCCATGTTGGTTTCCACGAAGACCACGGTGTTGGGGCTCCAAGTGAATATGTGATTGAGTACTATACAGGAGAACAAATCCTGACAGTTCCAAGCAATCCAAATCGGGTCAAAGACGAAACAGACCATCCATTTAACAATCCAGCTAACTGGAAAGAGGTCAGCCACCTAACCGTTGAAGAACCGGTAGCAGCTGGCAAGATGAATCATTTCAGTTTTGATAAAGTTGCCACCTATGCCGTTCGGATCCTTATGAAGACGCCAGAAGGCAAGCGTGGAAGCTCTATTTCAGAGATTCAGATCTTTGCCAATAAGGTTGCACCAGAAGAAAAGAGTCAGCTGACCATTCGTGTTAATGGCGATGTCTTGCCAGGTGTCAACCCAAGTGTGACAGATTACTACATCGATGCGCGTGATCGGGTTTATCCACAAGTGGAAGCGACAGCTAGCCATCACGGTCTTGCAACGGTTGTGCCAAGCGTCCATGAAGGTGAGCCAATCCGTGTCATCCATAAAGCGGAAGATGGTACCATCTTACAAGAATACCGCCTACACTTAATCAATGATGCCGAACGGTTGAAACAGTCTAGGATACTTGAAGCTAAAGACAATCACTAGCTTATCTTTGGGCTTTTTGTTCAAATAACTAAATATGAGCAAGCTCAAAATAGTGAGAGTCACCGGCGATCAAAATGTGATGTGTCAAACAGCAAAGAGAGGAGGAAAAAACTGTGAAAGAGCACCAAGAAGAATCAGAACATTCCTCACCCGCAACGAGTGAGAAAGAAAGCCGATCAGTCAGCCAAGGGACAGAAGCAATCCAACCAGCCACTTCTCTAGATGAGGAGCCTGAGATTGCGGATTACGGACCGCTTCCAAGCAAGGCCCAAATGCAATACCACCGCGAAGAACTAGCAGCTTTCATTCATTTTGGGATGAATACCTACTACGATCGGGAGTGGGGAGATGGGCAAGAAGACCCTTATGATTTCTATCCAGAGCATCTGGATACCGATCAGTGGATCAAAACCCTCAAGGATGCTGGTTTCAAAAGGACGATCATGGTCGTCAAGCACCACGATGGCTTCCTTTTGTACCCTTCTAAATACACCGACCATACCATTGCTAAAAGTGGTTGGAAGGATGGTAAAGGCGATGTTCTAGCCGAGGTTTCTGCTTCTGCCAGCAAGTATGACATGGATATGGGGGTCTACCTCTCGCCTTGGGATGCCCACAGTCCGCTCTACCACGTGGATACAGAGGACCAATACAACCAATACTATCTCAACCAGCTCAAAGAAATCCTTGAAGATCCAAAATATGGAAATAAGGGCAAGTTCGTGGAAGTCTGGATGGATGGAGCGCGTGGCGATGGGGCTCAAAAAGTCATCTATACCTTTGACAAGTGGTTTGATGCTATTCACCGGGCCCAAGGAGATATTGCCATCTTCTCAGCTGAGCCGACCAATGTTCGTTGGATCGGAAATGAAAAGGGGATTGCCGGAGATCCGGTTTGGCAAAAGGTCAATCCAGATAAGATTCGCAACAATCCATCCAACAGCTACCTCAATCACGGGGATCCAGAAGGGGAACAATACTCAGTGGGAGAAGCCGATGTTTCCATTCGCTCCGGCTGGTTCTACCATGACAATCAAGAGCCTAAGTCCTTGCGCGAATTGATGGACATTTATTTCAAATCGGTCGGTCGTGGAACCCCACTTCTGCTCAATATTCCACCCAACCAAGACGGGAAATTTGCGGATGCGGATGTGGTCCGTTTGAAAGAATTCCGCTATACCTTGGACCAACTTTACAGTGTAAACTATGCGGCGGGCGCTTTGGTAGAAGCTGAATCGACACGACGCAATTCTCTCTACAAGGCCAGTCATTTGACAGATGGTGATGAAAAAACTAGTTGGGCACCTGCAGATGATGCCAAGACCGGCTCTTTTGTCCTGGATCTTGGAAAAGAGCAACACTTTGATGTGGTAGAGCTCAAAGAAACCATCGAGAAAGGCCAACGGATTTCCGGTTTCACTATTGATGTGGCAGTGAAAGGCCAATGGGTTCCTTATGGGGTTGGCTCAACCATAGGATATCGCCGTTTGATCAAAGGGCAACCAGTTGATAGTCGCTATATCCGGGTGTCTATCTCCGATGCCCAAGCTACTCCAATCTTGAACGGTGTCTCTGTCTATAAGACGCCAACTAGCATCGAAGAAACCGATGGCTATCCGCTTGGTTTGACTTATCATTCTGACCGGACAGCTGAGCGGACCAATGGCCAATGGAATGAAGAGGGAGAAGGCGTTCGAGGCACCTCTATGTGGACCAAGGAAAAGGGAGCTTCGGTGACCTATCAGTTCGAAGGCACCAAGGCCTATGTGGTCGCAACTGTCGATCCGGGTCATGGGGAAATGGATGTCTCTGTCGATGGCCAAAAGCTAGTGACCGTCAGTACCCAAAGCCCAAGGCGCAAACGCAGCCAAAAGGTCTATGAAACACCAGACTTGGCAGCGGGATCCCACACTTTGACCTTGGTCAATAGCAAGGGAGATACGATCGCAACGGAAGGGATTTATGCCCTCAATAACCAAGAAAAGGGTCTTTTTGAGTTTGCTCAGCCAACCCTAGCTGTTAAGAAAGGCGAACCAGCGCAAATCGTTGTAAAGAGAAAAGGTGGCTCTAAAGGAAGTGCTAGTCTGAAATTAATCACAGAACCAGGAACAGGGGTTCATGGCAAGGTCTACAAAGATACCAACGTCACTCTTGAGTTCGCAGATGGCGAAACAGAAAAAAACGTCCAAATTCCAATCCTTGATTTTGCAGGAAAATCGACCGATGTCTATGACTTTAAGGTCAAATTGTTGCATCCGGATCAAGGAAGCTTGGTTGGCTTTATTACAGAGTTGACAGTTCAGGTGATGGAAGAAGTGGTTCAACAGTCGAAATGGAAAAAAGCTTAAACCGATATTCAAAGAAAGGTTTTGTGAATTTGGTGAAAAATTCTTACTTTAGGCTGCTGAGGCGCAGGCGCAAAATTCGCTTGTCGCAAAGAGTAGTTCATTCTTCGCATAAGAGGCTGGGACAAAAGTCCTAGCCTCTCAATTGTTTTTGGATTGTCAAGCAAGACGCAGTGGTTGAGTGGGCTCTAATACGCTGATTTCATCAGCTTTTACAGCCCTACTCAACTGTGCGGAGGTGGGACGACGAAATCGAATTCTAACGAATTACCGATTTCTGTCCCACTCTCTTTTATTTTTCTCCCTTCCTTAAGAGATTCCTATTTCCATAGAGTCTTTGCTTTATTTACAGCCGTAAAAATTGTATAATAGTCAAATAAGGTCAATGATGAGAATGCACACTCCAAGGCCATTTTTATAGGCAAAAGAGCAGAGCATCCATCTAGAAAAAAACAAGCCAGAAAGGAGCATCATGGCAAATAAGAACACATCTGATAGTATTGAAGCTTATATTAAGGCCTTGCTGGCTCAAGCTGGCATGGCAGAGCTCAAAAGAAGTGAGTTAGCCGATGTCTTTCAGGTCGTACCCAGTCAGATTAACTATGTTATCAAGACCCGCTTTACCGAGAGTCGAGGCTATATTGTAGAGAGCAAGCGCGGTGGTGGCGGTTATATCCGCATTGGCAAGGTCCAGTTTTCAGATCACCATCAGATGCTTCAAGACTTGGCAGCCAATATTGGAGAGACCATCAGCCAGCAGGTCTTCCATGATATCCTCCAGATGCTCTATGAAGAAAAATTATTGACAAAACGTGAGACTCAGCTGTTACTTGCGACAACCTCCGATGAGGTTCTAGGTCGAGATGCTCTCATCCTACGAGCAATTATGCTGAAAAAAATCATTCAACAAGTAGATAGAAAAGGAAATACCGACTAGATGAACTATTCAACAGCACTGTTAGAAAGTATAGAAGCGGCCCAAATACTAGCAGGCCACTATCAGGGGCATACCTTAGATACTTGGCATCTCTTGACGGCTATGGCCAATAATCCCTATAGCGTGGCAGGTTCTGTACTCAACGATTATCCCATGCAGATTGACGAATTTCAGGATGCAGCGGAGCATATTACAGGCCAAGCTTTTCAAAGCGATAATCGGTATGAAATCTTCCCATTTTCTTATCGGACGGAAGCGATTATGAAACACGCAAGGGAGATAGCCCAGGTCCTTCATGCCAAGACCTTGGGAACAGAGCATGTGCTCCTCTCTCTTCTAGCGGACCGTGGAACCTTGGCGAGCCAGGTTATGGAGTTTGCCGGCTTTGCCTTTACAGAGCAAGACAAGGGTGTTCCTGTTGCTTCCCTTCGAAAGAATCTTGAGGACAAGGCGGGCTGGGACAAAAATGATCTCAAAGCCATTCGGAGTCTCTATCGGGCCCAAAACCCTAACCGCCAAACTATGGGGAATATGATGGGCATGCCCCCAAGTACAAGTGGAGGCCTTGAGGACTACACCCGCGATTTGACAGAAATGGCGCGTACAGGCCAGCTCGAGCCTGTGATCGGCCGGGATGCAGAAATTTCACGCATGATTCAAATCCTCAGCCGCAAGACCAAGAACAATCCTGTATTGGTGGGAGAAGCAGGGGTCGGGAAAACCGCTCTTGCATTAGGGCTGGCCCAGCGGGTAGCTAGTGGCAATGTTCCAGCTGAGATTGCACAAATGCGCGTATTGGAGTTGGATCTCATGAGTGTGGTCGCAGGGACCCGTTTTCGTGGAGACTTTGAAGAACGGATGAACAATATCATCCAGGACATCGAAGAAGACGGTCACGTCATCCTCTTTATCGATGAATTGCATACCATTATGGGGTCAGGATCCGGCATTGATTCGACCTTAGACGCAGCCAATATTCTAAAACCTGCTCTAGCCCGTGGAACCTTGCGTACAGTCGGAGCGACGACACAAGATGAGTACCAAAAGCATATCGAAAAAGACGCGGCCCTCTCTCGTCGTTTTGCAAAAGTCACCATTGAAGAGCCAAGTGTTGCAGATAGCATCCAAATTCTCCAAGGCTTGAAAGAAACCTACCAGGACCACCATCATGTGACCATTACCGATGAAGCGATCGAAACAGCTGTCAAATATGCCCACCGCTATTTGACCAGCCGTCAATTACCAGATTCAGCCATTGATCTCTTGGATGAAGCAGCAGCTACCGTACAAAACCGCGATTCCAACGGTCACGTAAAAGAAGAGTTGACTGCCTTGGATCGGGCCTTGATGGATGGCAAGTGGAAGAAAGCAGCCCAGCTCTTACAAGTAGAGGCTGCTCCCATTGTCTACAAAAAAGAAGTCACTGACCAAGATGTTTTGGTGACCTTGAGCCAATTATCGGGTATTCCAACTCAAAAACTGACCCAAACCGATGCCAAGAAGTACCTCAACTTAGAAGCAGAATTGCACAAGCGCGTGATTGGGCAAGACCAAGCAGTTTCCAGTATCAGTCGGGCCATTCGTCGCAATCAATCAGGTATCCGTAGCAATAAACGTCCGATCGGTTCTTTCATGTTCTTAGGACCTACCGGAGTCGGAAAAACGGAGCTTGCCAAAGCCTTGGCGGAAGTTTTATTTGATGATGAATCGGCCCTCATCCGTTTTGATATGAGTGAGTACATGGAAAAATTCGCGGCGAGCCGGCTCAACGGTGCTCCTCCAGGCTATGTGGGCTACGAAGAAGGAGGCGAGTTGACCGAGAAAGTCCGTAACAAACCGTATTCTGTTCTCTTATTTGATGAGGTGGAAAAAGCCCACCCAGACATTTTCAATGTCCTTTTGCAGGTCTTGGATGACGGAGTTTTAACCGATAGCAAAGGCCGGAAGATCGACTTCTCCAATACCATTATCATTATGACTTCAAACCTTGGGGCAACAGCCCTTCGAGATGATAAGACTGTTGGTTTTGGTGCCAAAGATATTCGCTTTGACCAGGCCAATATGGAAAAACGCATGTTTGAAGAGTTGAAGAAGACCTATCGTCCAGAATTTATCAACCGGATTGATGAAAAGGTGGTCTTCCATAGCCTATCAAGCGAAGATATGCAGCAGGTGGTGAAAGTCATGGTCAAACCGCTGGTTGCGATCTTGGCAGAACAAGGCATGACCCTCAAATTCCAGCCTTCAGCGCTCAAATTACTAGCAACCAAAGGGTACGATCCAGAAATGGGAGCACGTCCTCTTCGCCGTGTATTGCAGACTGAAGTGGAAGATCAGTTGGCTGAGCTTCTTCTCAAGGGAGAAGTCCAAGAAGGTCAAACCATCAAGGTTGGAGCGACAGCCGGAACGATCAAGTTCGAGATTGTCTAGGAGGACGTCATGACGCTTCAGCGATTAACCCGTATTTCGCTTTTGGCGGCCCTTTGTGTCGCTCTACGTCAGGCTTTTGCACCTTTTCCAAATGTCCAACCTATTTCTGCCATCTTTTTTCTCTTGGTGATATTTGAAGGGTATAGCTTTGCCTTTCTTGTGATGATGATCACGATGTTTGTCTCCGCCTTTTTCCTGGGGATGAGCCTGATTGTGTTCTTTCAGATTGTCGCCTTTGGCTGCTTGATGCTCATTTGGTGCATCAGTTACAAGTGGTTGCCCTTTGTCCTTCAGATCCTTTTTGTGGGACTACTGTCCTTTGCTTATGGGGTCTTGATCGATAGTGTTTATGCCTTGATGTACCATATTCCTTGGTGGACCTATGCTTTGGTCAATGGTTTTAGTTTTAACCTGGCCCATGCTTTATCAACGATAGCTTTTTATCCCATTATTTATCATATCTTTAGGAGATTTTATGTTGAAAAAAAATATTTCTAGCTTGATGACCTTACTTGCAGTTCTTCTTTTAGCGAGCTGCGCTCCGTCTCATAGCACAAACAATCAAACAACTGCTTCTAGCACAGAAGTTGCCAAGAAAAACGAAATTTCGATTACAGTAAGTGTGACGCCAGAAGGTCAAAAAGCGCAATCGAAAACCTTGAAAGTAGCAGAAGAAAGCAACCTCATGAAAGTGCTCAAAGCCAACTACAAAATTGAAGAAAAAAATGGCCTGATCACCTCGATTGACGGCCACAGCCAAGACGAAGCCAAAGGTCTTTACTGGATGTACAAGATCAATGGCGAGATGGCTCCAAAAGGTGCTGCTGAAACCACCGTTAAAAAAGGGGACAAGATCGAATTTTATCAAGAAGTGTACAAATAATGAGGAGCTGGACAGTGTGTCCGGCTTTTTTCTCCATGCCTTAGGAATTTACCTAAAACTTCTTTCAAATTAGAAAAATATTTGAGAAACTATTGACAGCCTCATATAACAGTGTTACAATAATGTTACAAAATATTACAAATGTTACAAAAGAGGTTCTGTTATGAAAAACAAAAAAATCATTTCCCTAGCAGCCCTAGCTCTTACAGCTAGTCTTTTCCTAGGAGCTTGTGGCGGAAATAAAGAAGAAAAAACTTCGGAAGCAAGCCGTTCAAAGACCAGTCAAGTCAAACAAACCAGCTCTTCTTCTAAGAAAAAAGTGATCACTAGTAAAGATCCGATTGCCTCTTCATCCTCTGATAGCAAATCAGAAGAAAGTCATACCGTTGGTAGCAAAAATACCCAAGCTGCAGCTAGTCAAACACCTGCTCCAGCTAAAGAAGCGACACCAGCAGCACCCGTAACAAAAGAAGTAGCCACTCCAGCAACACCAGCGAAAGCAAAATTGCCAAGTCTAGAAGACGGTCATGCCCATGCTAAGAAGCAAGCTTCTGCTACTGAGAATGCTCAATACAAGGGAGTCTATTCTGTGGCAGCAGGAGATTTCTCCGCAGCAGCTGGGAATTGGTCTGACAAACGTGACACTGGGGTCACTATTGGCCAAGGTGGTCAAGTAACCATCCAACTTCCTGGGGGTCAACCCGTAGCCTATGGTATCAGCGCTTATAACTATACCTTGGATGATGGTCATTACCATGCTAATCTCTCAGCAGGCGATGGGTCTGCAGCGACTCTAGATATCGTAGTTGGAAAAGACGGCTCAGTGTCTAGTGTGACGGTTCTTAAAGACGGTGTCAGCCACTCCCT
>OBUY01000540.1_pt1 | contig 14960 bp, 16 predicted proteins | sample 1475781 | NCBI WGS metagenome assembly OBUY01 (sample SAMEA2579912, study PRJEB22360) | human gut metagenome | biome: human gut; feature: human-associated habitat; material: faeces | place: Denmark | collected 2008/2010 | reverse complement strand
ATATATTTCTTCCATGTTTTAAATAGTTCCATTATCCCTCTATTTTACCTTCCAATTCATGTAAGAGGTCTTGTCCAATTCAGGAAATCCTCGTAGCTCTGCCTTCACTTTTAATACTAAAGGCGAAGCATTTTCTTCGGTAATCTGCTCAAGAGGAATCCAAATTGCATTTGCTGAATCATTGCTTCCATCAAGAACCTCCTGAGGAAGGGATTGTTGAGAGCTCTCGAAATCGAGTACGATATCATAAAAGGCCATGATATGATGTACGGCGAAGTCTTTCCCCTCTTCTTGAACCAGCACGTCATAAATTCTAGGATTGCAATAATGGCTAAGCGTATAGCCTGTCTCCTCCAAGACTTCTCTCTTGAGGGTTTCAGTCAGTCCCTCACCTAGTTCTTGACTACCACCCGGTAGATCATAGCGCTGTTGATAAGGGCCTCTTGTTTTTTCAATGCAAAGCAATTTCCCCTCTTGAAGACAAACTCCATATACACCAAAGTGATGTTTGATTTCCATCAAATCCTCCTACTTCAAACTCCAGCCACCGTCAATCGTCAGGATTTGTCCTTGCATGGCGGATGCCTTCCCGCTAGCCAAAAAGAGGCTGACTTCTGCTACTTCCTCTGGCTCAATCCAGCGCTTGATGGGGGTTTCACCGGCTACCCAGTCTGCTAGACCACCTGGCTCAAAATCCGCTGCGGTCATACCAGTTTTGACTGCACCTGGCGCGATGCCAAAGACCTGAATGCCAGTTTCTGCATAGTCTAGAGCCAACTGCTTGGTAAAACCTGCTAGAGCATGCTTAGACGAGGTATAGGCGTGACCACCCCCGCCTGCTAGACTTGAGGCAATGGAGCACATATTGATGATGATCCCTTGTTTCTTCTCCAACATTTGAGTCAGATAATGCCGTGTCATCTCTACCGGAGTCACATAATTGATCTCAAAGATCTCTTGAATTTCCTGAGCGCTTTGCTCAAGAAGCGGTTTGTAATCGTCCAAAACTCCAGCAGTATTGCACAAAACATCCACTTGAGGGCACCAATCAAAAATCGGTTCCAAGTCAAGCGTTAAATCACGTTGTATAAAGTGAAAGTCTCCTAGTAAGTCAGGCTTTTCAGCCTGATCCACTCCGTAAACTTGATAACCTTTTTCTAAAAACAGGCGAGCTTGAGCCAGACCAATCCCTGAACCCACGCCCGTAATCAAGACCCGTTTAGTCATGGACTTCCACCCAATCTGTCGCTAGGACATCACAAGGGGTTGGGCTCCACATGGAGAAGCCTTCGCCGTCACCAGAGACGTTAATGAGGAAATAAGGCGTCACTTCTAGAGCTACCCCATTTTGCTCGATGGTATCAAACAATTGAACATAGTTCTCTGCTCCACCCCATCCTGTTCGTACATATTTTTTCTTGGCCTTTAAGCCTGGTAAAATCTCTTCAAATGTCATGATTTTCTCCTTTATTATCATTCCTAGTTACACCTTTCATTATACCAAAAATCAGGCTTGCTCGTTGGTTTCCAACAGAAAAAGGAGAGCTTCCTCCCCCTTTTCTCTTCATTCACCACTTTTCTCCTTGTCCTTTTTTAAGTCACGAATCATAAACCAATAGTAAATCATCAATCCTATACCAATGATCACTGTAGGCAGAATGATGGTCATTATAGGATTCTGAATCCCTTGCGCCAAGGTCCAGCGATGTAAGAATCCAACCACTAAAAAGGCGACGATAGGAAAGACGAAGGCTCGGCCAAACTCATCTCTCCATTGCCAAAGAATAAGAGCTCCACCAGTCCCTGTCATAAGGAGAGTATCCCAAGGATTCGGCACTGTCAACCAAGCAAGTGCTGGTAAGAAACGGACCCCCACGATCTCACTAGCGAAATAGAATCCTAGAACCAAAACGATTGCCACATGGATTGCTTTTTTCGACTTTTCTTCTGCAAAAATGAGGCGACGAAGGAGATAGAATAGTAGCCCAATTGCTAGGAGTCCCAAAATGATGTCGGTCAAATAGACTAGAGGTTTGAGCACAAGGACCGCTTGGGAGGCAAATTCACTTAAGAGGCGATAAAAAATGACTATTCCTGGGACAATAGCCCCATATTTCAGAATAGACCGAGCCGATTCTCTAGGCATATTCTCGATAATTTGGTCTGCCATTATCTTTGGATCGAGACCAAAATAGTCCTTTGCCGTCAAGCCATCCGCTCCTGCTTGCGAAAAATCTACCGCTAAATTATAGATCTGCTCTCTTAAAGCCTCCTCCTTATATAGGAAACCGGCAAGATTGAAATAATCCCATAGATCTTGGAAATAGACTTGATCCTCCTGGCTAAAGGTTTGCATCAAGGCCTGCGTTTCTTCATAATAACTAATGGTTTTCATGCTTCTTCCTTCTTTCTTTGGAGACGAAATACAAGGAGGGTTAGGACTAGTCCCATGAGAGGAAGTAACCAGCCTAATAAGTGAGCAGTTCCCTGATTCACAAGACGAATCCAGCATCCTGTAATTAGGAAAGTCAGCCCCATGACTAGTAAACTGGTCATCAGACGATCTCTGCTTCTATAAGCCATAACTACAAATCCAAGGAGGACTAGGACAGCAAGAGCAATCCCCCAACCATCTGATAAGTAGAGACTCCCAATGTGGCCAAAATTGATCGAAAATAGTCGGACGATATTCAGAAACACCATCAGGCTGATCACACTGATAAAAGCAGCCCAAGACCACTTCATTTCTCCATAGCTCTGTCTGGACCAAAGCCACGTGATGAACTGGCTAAACACCAGGAAATTGAATAAAATAACAACATAGGTTAAAGGTTCGATTTTCAGTGGCGTCATCCAGGTAAAATCCATTAAATAACGCATACCAACTAAGATCACTCCAAGTAGGAAGATGAGTCCCACATAAGATCCTAAAGAGCGTTTCGGCAAGTCTGAAAGGACTTGGTCCACCATAGCCCGTGGATCCTTTCCAAAATAATCCACTGCCCGAATGCCTTCTTTCTCAGCAATTTTCAGGTCGCAAACCATATTGTAGAGTTGTTCACCGAGTGCTTCATCATCATAAAAATAGGACTTGGACCCAATATAGGCCACCATTTTTTTCACATAGGCTTGATCCTCTTTATTTAAATGAATCAATTCATCTGACATTTTTTCTGTATAACTTTCTACCATTCTTCTCCCTCCCTCTTGATACGTTCTACTTTTGTGACTAACTCCTGCCACTGGTCCCAAAATTCCTCTAAGCGCTCTCTTCCAGCATCACTGAGTGAAAAATACTTGCGATCAGGACCATCTGGTGACGGCCTCATTTCCCCATGAATAATTCCTTGTTTTTCTAATTTTTGAAGTAGGGGATAAATGGTCCCAGCGACAATCTTGTCAAAACCCATTTCTTTGAGACTTTGAATCAATTCGTAGCCATAAATGGCCTTTTTGGAAATAATCTCCAGCACACAGCCCTCCAAGACTCCCTTTAGTAATTGGGACTCTTTCATCCTTCTCACCTCTTTCTTCACATATTCACTAGTTTGTTTTACATACTAGTTTATTCACTATCAGTATACTCTTTCTCAACTAGTATGTAAAGCAAAATAGTAACTTTTTTAAAAAAATTTTATTCCTTAAAAATCCTTTAAAATCAAGGCTTTCACTGTATGCTGGTGTGTAAATATACAAAAAAAGTTCAAAAAACACTTTATTTTATAGATTGATTGGAGTATAATAATTAAAATTATTCAAAAGGAGACACGAATATGAAAAAATCGAAGCTTGCTCTTTTAGCAGGTGTCGCCGCTGCTTCAACGCTTTTCCTTGCTGCATGTGGCTCATCTTCTAATGCGTCAAAAGGGACTACCTACAACTACGTGTATGGTACAGACCCTGATTCCTTGAACTATTTGACTTCAAATCGTTCAACTACAAGCGACATTACTACCAACTTGGTCGATGGTTTGTTTGAAAACGACCAATACGGTAACCTAGTGCCTGCTCTTGCAGAGGACTGGTCTGTTTCAAAAGACGGTCTGACTTATACCTACAAGCTTCGAAAAGACGCGAAGTGGTATGATTCAGAAGGAAATGAATACGCTGACGTCACTGCACAAGATTTCGTGACATCTCTGAAATACGTAGCAGATAAAAAATCCGATGCTCTTTACTTGGTTCAAAACTCAGTCAAAGGCTTGGATGACTATGTAAACGGGAAAACCAAAGACTTCTCAACTGTTGGGGTAAAAGCTGTTGATGATCACACTCTTCAATACACTTTGAACCAACCAGAATCTTTCTGGAATTCTAAATTGACGACTGCTACAATGATGCCAGTTAATGAAAAATTCTTGGAATCAGCTGGGAAAGACTTTGGTAGTGTGAAACCAAATGGTATCCTCTACAATGGTCCATACATTTTGAAATCATTCACTTCAAAATCACAAATCGAATTGGATAAAAACCCTGATTACTACGACAAGAAAAATGTTCACATCGATACGGTTAAATTGACTTACTTCGATGGATCTGACCAAGACTATCTTGCTCGTAACTTCTCAGATGGTAACTTAACTACTGCTCGTCTCTTCCCAACAAGCTCAACTTACAGCACAATTGAGAAGAAATTCAAGGATAACATCGTTTATTCTCAACAAGATTCTACTGTCTACTACGCTTACTTCAACGTCAACCGTCAAAACTACGGTCATACGAAGAAGACTTCTGACGAACAAAAGAACAGCACTAAGACAGCTCTTCAAAACAAGAACTTCCGTCAAGCCTTGAACTTCGCTTTAGACAGAACTTCCTACAGCGCTCAAGTTAACGGGAAAGATGGAGCATCAAAAACTCTTCGTACCCTACTAGTTCCACCTACATTTGTGCAAGCCAACGGAAAAGACTTCGGTACGCTCGTTGAAGAAAAACTTGCCGCAACAGGAGATGAGTGGAAAGGTGTAAGCTTTGCTGATGCTCAAGATAGCTTGCATAATGCGGATAAAGCCAAAGCGGAACTTGCAAAAGCAAAATCTGAATTGCAATCACAAGGTGTTCAATTCCCAATCCATATCGACTATGTCGTAGACCAATCTTCTAATGCTCTTGTCCAACAAGCAGACTCTATGAAGAGCTCAATCGAAGCGGCCCTTGGTAAAGACAATGTCGTGATCGATGTACAAAAATTGTCTACAGACGATGCAGATAACGCTACTTACTTTGCCCAATCACCAGAGCAAAAAGACTTTGATATGGATATCACTGGTTGGGGACCTGACTTCCAAGACCCATCTACTTACTTGAATATCTTGAACCCAACAGATGGTTCAACCTTGACTGGTATGGGACTTGATCCTAAGAAAGACCAAGCGCTCATCGAGAAAATTGGTTTGAACCAATACAAAGAATTGCTAGATGCTGCCAATGCTGAAAAATTGGATATCAATGCACGTTATGAAAAATACGCTGATGCCCAAGCTTGGTTGACTGAAAACGCAATTGTTCTTCCAATCTACTCTAAGGGTGGCGTTCCATCTATCACGAAGGTAACACCATTCTCTGCACCAAATTCTGCAATTGGTATTAAAGGTGAATCAACCTTCTTCAAATACCAAAAACTTCAAGATAAGACAGTTACAACTGCCGAACATGAAAAAGCTTATAAGAATTGGTTGAAAGAAAAAGAAGAATCAAACAAAAAAGCGCAAGAAGAACTTGCAAAACACGTGAAATAATCGCGATAGAAAACACCGGGGATAAAATCCTCGGTGTTTTTTGTGCTAACAAAATGTTGTATGTTTCATCTTATTTCTAATCTTTTATAGACTCGAACGCTATCTCGCGACAATCTTGCGATAACTTCTAGAAGTCAGAAGAAAGACGAGGACATAGGAGATGAAAAAGACAGCGCAGATTGCTAAGGTTGTTTGAAGGACCAAGCTCGCATTGTTCGCTCCTAAGAGAGCAACGATTTTTGCAATCATCTTGTAGGCTACTCCTAGGTAGAGGAAGGAGAAAAATAATGGAAGGAAAAAGACGGTAAGAATTTGTTTGCGAATGGTGGTGGCTGTTTGTTTTTGGTCCAATCCTACTTGTTGCAAGATCACAAAATTTTCCCGGTCTTCATAGCCCTCTGAAATCTGCTTGTAGTAAATCACGAGAACCGTAGCTAATAGAAAGAGGACCGATAGGAAAATCCCAATAAAGAGGAGAGTCCCAGCTGATTCACGCCAATCTTTCTCTATGCTGTATCGTTCATATCCACCAAAATAAGTCGCACCATATTGACTCATTTTGTCTGTCGAATATAGCTCTTTGGTCACGCCACCAGTAAAATCTTTGTTATCTTTATTTTTGGCATTAATAGAGAATTCTAAATTCTTATCAACTTTTAGACCCAGTTGGTTCAAATCAGGGAGGACCAGGTACAAGCCCATTTGGTGTTGAAAGAGGTCGGATTGAGGGAGTTTTCCTTGGATAAAATTGGAGTTTAGTTTTTCTTTAATCGTGAAGGTCTTCCCATTGATTTTTAACTGCGCGTCTAATCTTCCAGGATATTGATACTCATAAGCCAAGATTTCATTTTCCCCCAGATCAACTTTTTGACCGGTCAGTTGCTCATAAGTTGCCTGATCAAAAAAGTAGACTACTCCTTCTGTCTTCAACTCCTGATCAGTTTCTTGATCGGACTGGTCATATACCTCCAAGACCTTTCCATCAATCTTTCTAATTTCAGCTGACCAGTATGTTGTCTGTGCCACTTGATAATCTGACAGATTTGTCGCATCGGCTGTTTTCTTAATTTGGGCTTGAACATCCTCAATAACCGGTTCTGTCTCAGCATCTGAAGACATATGCCCTACACTAATCATGTAATCAGAAGGGTAAACAGTATCTAGGTAATTCTGCCCTCCAATAAAGAGATTGAGCGACCCTGTTAAGGTGACCAAGACCATGGTGGATAGAATACTAATGGTCGCAAGGCCCGCTGCATTTTTTCGCATCCGAGCAATTAAGTTAGAGACGGATATAAAATTCTCTGGCTTGTAATAGTAGGATTTCCGACCTTTAAGAAATCTTAAGAAGGTAATGGATCCTGCGTTGAATAAGAGATAAGTCGCCAGAATGACTAAGATGACAGCAATAAAGAATCCTTGAACCGCTGCAACTGGACGCTCAACGGTTAGCGCTATATAAAATGCAATTCCTAAGAGCCCTAGTCCTAACAGAGTTTGGACCAGCAAGAAACGTCCTTTCTTCTCGCCTGCCTTTTTCTGTTGCATGAGGTTTAGGGAACTGTAGCGCAAGAGGCGGATAGAATTCAGCAAAAGAATGAGGCCAAAAGCTAAGGCTAATCCAAGTAAAGTGTCAAGAACAGCCCCTAGCTGGAAGGTCGATTGAATAACGACTGGTAGCCCCATACATTTTAAGAGGAGGGCAAAAATCAAGGGATCAAACAAGAGCCCCAATCCCAGCCCCGCTCCAACTGTGAGGATATAAAAGATAAGCAATTCACATAAGGTCATGACAAGGAGGTGCTTCTTCTCCATCCCCAGAACACTGTACAAGCCCAGTTCTTTGGAACGATTTTTCATGACATAGCCATTGGCATAAGCCACTAAAATGATGACGACCAGCTGGACAACGAAACAACCAAAACCAAGGACAGTTCTCGCCGCTCCCCCTCCGTAAGAATCCTCTAAATGAGGGGTCGATGCCAAGGCGATAAAGCTATAGAGGATCATGGTCGTTAAAATGACAGCTATAGCAAAAGGGTAATAAAGCTTGCGATTTTGTTTGAGGTTGGAAAGAGCTAATTTACTTGTTAATTTAAACATCGCTATCCTCCTTACCCGCCATAACCGTCAGGGTATCCGAGATTTCTTGGAACATCTGACGCTCTGTCTTTTCCCCACGGAAGATCTGGTTGTAGAGAATTCCGTCCTTAATAAAGAGCACGCGCTTGGCCCGAGCTGCTGCTGCAGTTGAGTGGGTCACCATGAGGATGGTTTGTCCCATGCTATTGATGTCTTCAAAGACGTCGAGCAACGCAGCCGAAGATTTGGAATCCAGCGCCCCTGTTGGCTCATCAGCAAGGAGAATTTCAGGTGAGGTGATGATGGCCCGTGCTACAGCCACCCGTTGTTTTTGCCCACCAGAGATTTCGTAAGGGTATTTCTCAAGAAGTTGGTGAATGCCCAATTCCCGACTCACGCTATCAACCTTAGTCATCATTTCCTTGACGGGTCTGCGTGAGAGGACGAGAGGGAGAAGGATATTGTCCTTGACAGACAAGGTATCGAGCAGGTTGAAATCTTGAAAGACAAATCCTAGTTTTTCCCGACGGAAGCTCGAGGCATCCTTGTTCTTGATAGTTGAAGTATCGGTACCGTTAAGGTAGACCCGTCCTTCGGTCGGCTGGTCCAGCATGGCTAGGATATTGAGGAGGGTCGATTTCCCGGATCCTGATTCCCCCATGATAGCGACGTATTCGCCCTTTTCCACGGTAAAATGAATGTCCTTTAGGGCTTCAACCTGCGTTCCTTGAAAGCGGGTTTTGTAGATTTTTTTGATGTGTTGAACGTCTAGTAGGGTCATGGTCCATTCCTTTCTAGCTTGATAAAAGCTTCCATCGTTTTTTACAAGTCTATTGTACTAAAACTGAAACGCTTTCACCATAACATAACCTTACATTTTGCTCTTTATTTCTTACATTTTTGTAAGAAAGCAAAAAAAACAGGCTAAGACAAAAGTCCTAGCCTCTTAATTGTTTTTGGATTGTCGAGCAAGACGCAGTGGTTGAGTGGGCTCTACTACGCTGATTTCATCAGCTTTTACAGCCCTACTCAACTGTGCGGAGGTGGGACGACGAAATTGAATTCTAACGAATGACCGATTTCTGTCCCACTCTCATTTTCATTTATGAATTATTCGGCTGATGAAGAGAGCAATGGTGCAATTGATTGATAAGCACCTTCAAGAGCTTTTTGGGCAATATCGCGAGCATTTTTCAATTGTTGTGCGAATTGACTACGAGCTTGTTCAGGAACAACTGTATCATCAGAACCTGCAGCTGAAAGTGTATCGTTAAATGTTTTTCTTGCAGTTTCCATAGATTGGATCCCAGGAGCTACTTGCTGATTATAGGCATCTTTACCAGACTCGGGCATCTTATCCCCAATCTCTTTGACATATTTTGTGTAGTTGTCAATCATTTTTCCATAAATGGTTTTCATATCACCAAGTGTTTTGGCATTATCAATTTCTTCATCAGTCAACAAGACAATTTCTGGAATTTCAACAGAAGATTTTGATGTTTTCGATGAACTGCTTGATTTGCTTTCTGAAGTAGATGATTTTTCTACTTTGCTAGAAGAAGCTTTTGCATCTTTGCTTGATGATTGTGAAGCAGTTTTACCAGAGCAAGCTGCTAGGGTTGCAACTGATAAAAGTGCTACACCGGCTGTAAGAATTTTTTTCATTTGTATTCTCCTATAATGTATGGTTGAATTAATTTTAAAATATTTTTTCATTTCTGTCAACTATTTTACAGAAAGCCAGTAACCCTCTAGGCTTTTTATTACTAGCTTTTAACATTTTTTATTTACTAAACAACAATATCAAATATTGTATATTTATTCTATAATTGAATAAAAAGCCAGAAAACAGATCGTTCTCTGGCTTTGTTCTCTTTCCCTATTCATGGAGCAATTGAGTGAATTTTTCTTGAAGTTCTTTGTTGTCCGTTGGCTTTAGATACATCTTCCCACCATTGGTCGTTGGAGAATGAAAGACGATCCCCTCTCCCGTATCTGTAATGGCAAAGAAATAACTATGCACATCTGGATACTTATCCCAATTGCTATAGCGTTCTACGATACGGTACTTGGCATTTCCTTGACCCGTGTCTGTGTAAATGGTATCCATCTTGCTATTGTCCCCAAGAGTATAAAGATTGTCGGCTCCCACATCACCACCAGCGATGCCTTTTTGATAGTTGGGTTGCCCCATCTTTTCACCCCAAGTTTTCATAAAGTCCGCTAATTTGGCTGATTTTTCAGCATTCCAAGGCCTTTTCTCCTGACTTTGGGCATCGCCTCCTGATGGTGTGCTGTCAAAGCTTTGCCAATCAAAACTTTTGAGATCAAGTTTCTCTTCATCTGATTTGCCAAAAATGGCATTGAGATCCGATCCAGGGACCTGAACTTCCTCTTCCTTGACTTTACTTGCCATCTGTGGGGTCTTTTCGAGACGTGAGAGTACTGCTTCACCACGGCCCGTCCCTGACAACCAGCTAACTTCTAGGACTTCTCCTCCCTTATAGAGCGTTGCTGCATTGCGTGCTCCTCCGTGTCCAGCGACGAAACCTTCTGCTAGTAAGATCGGCTTTTTGTCCTTGAGGTAATAGACGCCCGTTACAAAGTAGCTCCCATCCCCCTGCTGATTGGCGATGATCATCTCATCTACCCCATCGTTATTTAAGTCCTTAAAGGCATAGCGAACAGCTTCTGGCTGATTGATCACGGTCTCGATCACCCAGCTGTTGATCATTCGGTCTTCTTTGGCTAATTCATCATCTAATTTGGAAATGGCATCTAAATCTTTTGAAGTGGTAAAAATCTTTTGGTAATCTGAAAAAACAGCCTGATACAATTTTTTAGAATCTGCCTTTTTCGTTTGTTTTTTTGCCGTTGACTGGCTGGTCACTGGCTCTTTTTTGTTACTCGTTTGGCGTTGGTACCTTTGGTAGCATCCCGTCAGCAAGACCATACTCGAAGCCGCTAATCCCAACTGCATCCAATATTTTCTTTTCATCTGATCTCCTTTAGTCTCCCGTGTTTTCATACTGATCTTTATTATACTAAAAAAAGAGTGAGGAAGGAATCCCTTCTTCACACTTAGTTTTCTTTATTTGGTTTGGTTCTCCGATCTGTTTGACTTTCAATATGCTCTTTCACCAAGGCAACCACCTCATCATTGGTCGGAAGGTCCGAGTGCTGGGCATCCTCACCTGTCACAGTGATTTCTGTATAGCTAGCTGCTTGGTTTTGATAGATGTATTTTCCAGCAGAGACACTGGCATCTGGAACTAACTCATCTGAATCATAGGTAATGGTCCCAGCTACTGAATACATATGGAGAGTACTAGGAATGGCTTCTTTTCCCTTGATAAAATCGGCCAACATCTCGGACTTGTTTTTAATATTGGTTTCCGTGAAATTATAGGGAGTTCCGATGGTCATGAGGGTCTTGAGATCCACATCATAATCTCCTAGATAATTTTCAATAAAAGCTGTGTAGATCAAGCCACCATTGGAATGCCCCAGCCCTTTAAAGTTATTGAAGTTGTATTTTTCTTGAAGAGCTTCGAAGGCTTGGTTGACCATTTTGGCTTGCTTTTTGATATTACTATAGCCGTCCTTATTGTTTTCAAATCCAATGACGATAATCGGTTCATTGTCCTTGTTATCAATACTACCGCTATAGGTAATGCGGCCATCATTCCAGACCTTGACCTTGAGCAGGCTGTGTTTGGTGCCACGCCGGTCTTGGTTGAGTTTGGTGACCAAACCATCAAAGCGATTTTCTGTCGCGGAACTTCCCGGAATCATAATGATAGGAGATAGTTTTGAATTATAGAATTTCTCGATTTTTGATACATTCGTCCGAGTCCAGCTATAAGATGGAATGGCTAAACCGAGCAAGAAAAGACTGACCAAAGTGAGGACGATCACGGTTTTTTTAGAGAGTTTCATCGCTTTCTCCTTTCACTTTTAGATCTTTTCGGATACGATTTCCCATACGAACAAATGGGAAATAGATCAGCACATCCACTGCAAAACACAGCAGGCTGACAAAAAGGGCTCGAAGACTGCCACCTGTCCCGATAAAGGCATAGAGAAGGCTCGGAGTCCCATCTGGCACTGGATAGACGGCTGCTGGCATCAGCTTAAAGCACAAAGCCACCGCTGCAATCCCCATATTCACCAAGGGAATCAGTAAGAAGGGAATCACATATAGCAGGTTGAGAAGGACCGGAATCCCTACCATGAAGGGGGCACCGTTATTAAACAGTCCGGGAAAAATACTGAGGAGACTGACTTTCTTGTCCTTTTGACTATGGGAGACCAGTAATATCGCTACCAAAAGAGCCAGGACGGCGCCGACTCCTGCTACCATCCCAAAGCTCCGGTACAAGTTGGTCAAGGTATAGAGATGGGGAATCCCTGTCGTTGTATGATGAGTTACAGCGTAAGTCAGATTTTCTAACGCAAAACTATCATCCGCAATTGAGTTTAGGGCAAAAGCTTGACTGTTGCCCACCCAGGCTGATAAGCCACTGAAGAGTCCCATGACAAAGATGGACAAGAGATGATGACTACTGGCAGTTAGAGAACTGAAAAACTGTCCAATAGTCTGAAAAACGTTGAACCGATAGCCCAACATAAGAAGAATATTGATGCTGACACCGAGAATTAGAGATAAGAAAATAGGACGTACCGTCTTGGGCTGATAGATGAAATCCTTGTCCACGATCTGGTCATCACTCGCCTTAGAAAGGCGGAAGATCTGTCCGATTAGGTAACCTAAAAAGATGGCCAAAACAATATTGGTCGTTGCAGGGAGATTGATCCTGGTCAGTTGCCCATCATTAAGAGGTCCTACTAATAATTCCTGTGAACCGACAATGAGGCTGACTAAAAGAGCTGTGACACCAGCTGTTCCTGTACTTCTCTCGTAGTGGCCAGCTGTATATTTCCCAGCAAAGTAGGTCGCTAAGGGTCCTGCCAAACCTCCAAGAAAGTTCGAAAAATTGACCAGAACTTGGCTAATCACTTGATCCCATGGCAACCAGCTATCCATCGAAAAGAGCTGGTGGATATAGCCCCGATCGGAGAAAACGGATAAGGCAATCACCCGCACAATTCCTGAAAATAGGAAAAAGGGAAATAGGGAAACCAGGGTTTTCTGGGTAATTTGGATCAAACTTTTTTCTCGTAACCAGTAAAACTTCTGGACTAAGTACTGGGTCATGGGGCCTCCTCCTTGTGTTTTTTACTTCATCAGCTTATAGTATCTTTTTCTATTATAGCATACCAGCAGACTAACATTTTCTTTGAAAGATTGTTGTCGGTTTATGAGAATTGTCGAACTTTTATCATTTAAGGCAAACGGCTTGCTTTCTGTTTAGGTTTTATTTATAATCATTCTAAATAAGAAGTAAGGAAAACAATTATGACTGAAACAAAACATGGAGTAGATGAGTCTTTTAGCGACCGGTTGAATATTTTACGGGCAGCCGTTCTTGGGGCAAATGATGGGATTATTTCGATTGCTGGAGTGGTTATTGGGGTAGCCAGTGCGACACATAATATCTGGATCATTTTCCTTTCTGGCTTATCAGCCGTTCTCGCAGGTGCCTTTTCGATGGCCGGAGGTGAATATGTCTCTGTATCGACTCAAAAAGATACCGAAGAAGCTGCTGTAAACCGTGAACAAGCCCTCTTGGATCGCGATCCAAAATTAGCCAGAGAATCCTTGTATCAGGCCTATATCCAAAATGGTGAATGTGAAACCTCTGCTCAAATTATGACCGAACGGGCCTTTCTAAAACACCCCCTCAAAGCCCTGGTTGAAGAAAAATATGGGATTGAATACGAGGAATTTACCAATCCTTGGCATGCTGCAGCTTCTAGTTTTCTTGCTTTTTCAGTTGGTTCTCTTCCTCCGATGCTATCCATCATTCTCTTTCCGACCAGCACTCGGATTCCCATCACGGTCATTGTTGTGGGACTATCTTTGATCTTCACAGGCTACACCAGCGCAAAACTGGGAAAAGCACCAACCAAGCCAGCCATGCTGCGCAACCTCATCATCGGCCTCCTCACTATGGGTGTGACCTACTTCTTTGGACAACTCTTTAATCTCTAATACAGACAAGTTCCTGTAACTGAGATTGCATGTTTGAATCAATTTTAAAAACCACAAAACGCATGATAACAGGTGCTTCAAAACCTTGATATCATGCGTTTTTTTCATGCAATCATTTTCTAAGGAATGGGATTTCGAGGTTTCCTATTGGTCGCCAAAGACTTTGAAACGTCCTTCTGTCTGGATCTCTTTGTCCCCAGCCGGTGATAGGATTTGTCCAAAAGGCGCTTGAGCACGAAGTTTCCAGTTAGCAGGAATAGCATATTTTTCGGCCAATTGGGCATCCACAAGTGGATTGTAGTGTTGCACATTCATACCGATATTTTTTTCAGCCAAAGCCAACCAACTTGCATAAAGGGCAATGCCGTGACCTTGCTCTGACCAAATTGGGAAATTATCTGCATACAAAGGGAACTGCTCTTGAAGCCCTTTTACCACCTCTTGATCTTCATAGAAAAGAATGGTTCCCTTGGCTTGGGCAAAACCAGCCAAACGTTGTTTTGTGCCTTCAAAAGCTTCTGCAGGTGTCACTTTTTCCAATTCTGAGTAGGCAATTTCGTTCCAAAAGGCATCTGATTCATCGTCCAACAAAATCACTACACGGGCGGTTTGGGAGTTGAAAGCAGTTGGTGTATTGAGAACTGCTCCTTGAATGGTTTCAATCAACTCTTGGTTTGAAAGTTCCACATCTTTTCCTAATACATAGATTGAACGGCGTTTGGTTTGTAAGTCCGTAAAGTTTGTCATTGTGAGTTCCTCTTTTCAGTTGTAACTTTTTTTATTACACAAATCATTATACGGATTTAAAATGTAATGTCAACTATTACAACTCGGATTTTCCTAACTTTTTTGACAGTCACTAAGCAAGATCTACGATGAGAGCCCTAAAAAGAGAGTGGGACAGAAATCGGTCATTCGTTAGAATTCGATTTCGTTGTCCCACCTCCGCACAGTTGAGTAGGGCTGTAATAGCTGATGAAATCAGCGTAGTAGAGCCCACTCAACCACTGCGTCTTGCTCGACAA
>OBUY01000535.1_pt1 | contig 15045 bp, 16 predicted proteins | sample 1475781 | NCBI WGS metagenome assembly OBUY01 (sample SAMEA2579912, study PRJEB22360) | human gut metagenome | biome: human gut; feature: human-associated habitat; material: faeces | place: Denmark | collected 2008/2010 | reverse complement strand
TATACTGAAACTAACATGATTATTGGAGGTTAGGATGAAAAAACTCCCCTTGGTATTTTCTGGTTGTTTGCTAGGTTTGGCAGGAGCTGGAAATCTTATGTTAGATACGTTACCGATTCTGTCCCAGCTGTTGAGTCTGATTGGCTTGGTTTTGTGGATTTACTTTCTAATTCTGCATCTATTTAATTGGAAGGAAACTAAGCAAGAATTGACCAAGCCTCCTCTTTTGTCAGGGATGGCGACCTTCCCCATGGCTGGGATGATTTTATCGACCTATGTCTTTCGCGTCTTCCCTCATCTTCCTTTGGTAGCGCAGGGTCTCTGGTGGTTTTCATTTCTCTTGGATTTGTCCTTGATTGCTGGTTTTACCATCAAGTTTGCCTGTCCGGGTCGTAGGGTTCCTGCGACCCCAAGCTGGACGGTTCTCTATGTAGGGATAGCAGTGGCAACCTTGACCTATCCTCTCGTAGGCATCATCGAAATTGCCTATGCAACCTTGAGTTTTGGTTTTCTTCTTACCTTCTATCTCTATCCCCTTATTTATAGCGATTTAAAGAAACAACCGCTCCCACTAGCCTTGCTTGGACAAGAAGGAATCTACTGTGCTCCCTTCTCTCTACTCTTGGCTTCTCTGGTTCGAGTAGGAGGATCCAGCCTGCCGACTTGGCTCTTGATTGTCATGATTTTGGCTTCTCAATCCTTCTTTTTCTTTGTATTGAGTCGCTTGCCCAATATTTTAAAACAAGGTTTTCAACCAGCCTTCTCAGCCCTCACCTTCCCGACTATTATCACAGCTACTTCGCTCAAGATGGCTCAGGGACTCTTGAAACTTCCATTTCTGGATTATCTGGTATTGGCTGAAACTGTTATTTGCCTAATCATTTTGCTCTTTGTATTAGGCGCTTATCTGATTTGGTTACGAAAAAAGGTCTAGCTAGAAACAGCTAAACCTTATTTTTTTATGGTTTGATAACTTCAGCGCCACCCATGTATGGACGAAGAACTTCTGGGATGGTTACAGAACCATCTTCATTTTGGTAGTTTTCAAGAATAGCAGCCACTGTACGTCCAACTGCAAGTCCAGAACCGTTCAAGGTGTGGAGCAATTTAACCTTGCCATCTGCTTCATCACGGTAACGGATTTGGGCACGACGGGCTTGGAAATCTTCTGTGTTTGAACAGCTTGAGATTTCACGGTAAGTATTTTGTGCTGGAATCCACACTTCCAAGTCGTAAGTCTTAGCAGCTGAGAAGCCCATATCTCCAGTAGAGAGAGCAACGACACGGTATGGAAGGTTGAGTTTTTGAAGAATGTTTTCAGCGTTGGCTGTCATTTTTTCCAATTCTTCGTAAGATTCTTCTGGCTTGGCAAATTTGACCATTTCAACCTTGTGAAATTGGTGCAAACGAATCAAGCCACGAGTATCACGGCCAGCTGAACCAGCCTCAGAACGGAATGATGGGCTCATAGCAGTGAAGTAGATTGGCAGGTCTTTACCGTCAAGGATTTCATCACGGTAGTAGTTTGTCAGAGGAACTTCAGCGGTTGGAATCAAGACAAAGTTGGTATCGCTGAGTTCAAAAGTATCTTCCTTAAATTTTGGATATTGACCAGTACCAAACATTGAATCATGGTTAACCATGTAAGGTGTGATGACTTCAGTGTAGCCTTCTTTGCCGTGCTCATCCAACATAAAGTTGTAGATAGCACGTTCCAAACGAGCACCGAGACCTTTATAGAAGAGGAAGCGAGCGCCTGTTACCTTACCGCCGCGTTCCCAGTCAAGGATACCAAGGTCTTCACCGAGATCCCAGTGAGCTTTAGGTTCGAAGTCAAACTCGCGTGGGGTACCCCAACGGCGAACTTCCACATTGTCGTCTTCGTCAGCCCCAACAGGAACGCTGTCAGCAGGGATGTTTGGAAGAGTAGTGGTAAATTCTGTCAATTTAGCATCGATGTCTGCCAATTCAGCATCCAAGGCTTTAACCTCAGCAGATAGATTTTGCATGGCAGCAATCTTATCATCTGCATTTTCCTTGTTGCGCTTGGCTTGGGCAATCTCAGCAGAAACTGTGTTACGTTCTGCTTTTAAAGTTTCAACCTTGACCAAGATGTCACGACGTTTAGCATCGATTTCTTTCATCTCATTCAAGACAGCAGCATCTACACCACGTGTAGCCAATTTTTCTGCGACAGCATCAAAGTCTGTACGAATACGTTTGATATCTAACATAAGAACTCCTTTATGAAAAAAGCACACCTGACAAAGCGTTGGAGTGGCAGGGCCACGGTTCCATCCAACTTCACAGGTGTGCACTTGATTATGTATGTAATTGTTACTAACGGTAGAATTTCACCTATCCCTCCTATCTGCTCGCAGCACCCGCAGACTTTCTGAAAGAAGAAGATAACCTACTTATCCGTTGCTATGATTATACTAAAGTTTCTACTTTTTTGCAAATAGATTTTTAAATTTTTGACTAATTGTCTGAATCAGGGTAGGAAGTTTGACGACCTTGTCATTACCCAGTTTTTCGCGTGCAATTTTGAGAATGGCACCTGAGTCTTTTGAAGCAAAGAGGAATTTTCCTCTATCTGTAAAGACTTCGAAGTGGCGACTGATTTTGCGACCAGTGACATTGGCTCCAATTTGGTTGATATGGCTCCAAGGAATCTGGATAAATTGTTCGACATTGACATCTGGGTAAAATTCTAGAGCCTGATCTCCGACCAGGAATTTCCCAACTTTCCCAGCTATAGAGAGGTAGGAAGTGCCTGTCGTGCTGAGAAGCACTGTTTTATTAAGAGATTGGGCCATGCTTAGTCTTCCTTACTTTCGCCGAAAAAGGCATTGTAGAGGGCTTTAATTGCTGCTTTCTCTTGGTCTTTATTGACAACAAACATGATAGAAACTTCACTAGAACCTTGAGACATCATCTGGATGTTGATCTTATTTTCAGATAGAGCACGTGTCGCAGTAGCAGTTACTCCGATATGGCTCTTCATTTTTTCTCCAACAATCATAATGATTGAAAGGTCGTGTTCGATTTCTGCATGGTCTACTTCAGCCTTTTGAACCAACTGACGAAGGATTTCTTCTTCCTTGATAGGAGTTAGTTCGCGAGAACGGAGAATGACTGAAAGATCGTCGATACCTGTTGGCATATGTTCCCAACCGATGTTAAGGTCTTCAAGGATTTGCAGAACCTTACGACCAAATCCAACCTCACGGTTCATGAGGTATTTCGACATGTTGATGCTGACAAAGCCAGAGTCACCAGCAATTCCCACAACTGGGAACTTGTCACTACTGTGTTTTAGAACGATACGAGTACCTGGATGGTCAGGGTTGTTGGTATTCTTGATAACGAGAGGAATTTTTCCTCGGTAGGCAGGAAGAAGCGCTTCGTCATGAAGGACTGAGAATCCTGCATAGGCCAACTCACGCATTTCACGGTAGGTCAACTCAGGGATTGAGTGTGGTTGGTGGATAATACCAGGGTGGGCTGCAAAGATACCATCAACGTCCGTAAAGTTTTCATAGAGGTCTGCCTTAACACCGGCAGCAATGATAGAACCTGTAATGTCTGAGCCTCCACGAGAGAAGGTACAGATTTGATTTTCCTTAGTAACCCCAAAGAAACCTGGAATGACAAGGACTTCATTGGCGTTTGTCAATTCTTCAATCTTGTCATAACTTGATGGAATGATGCGAGCGTGACCAGGTTCACTTGTGACTACAATACCAGCTTCTCGAGGGTGAACATAGCGTGCATCGATACCGTTTTGGTTAAAATAGGCAGCAATCAATTTAGCATTGTTATTTTCACCGGCTGCTAGGAAAGTATCGTAGAGAAATTCATTTTCTTCGATAGGAAGAGTGGCTAAGGCGCGAATGCTTTTAGAAATTTTTTCTAAAACAGCTGGTTTTAGTCCTAGTTCACTAACCATAGCAGCATAGCGGTCGATAATCCAGTTTTGGCTCTTGCTAATATCGTTACCAGCAACATAGTCGCGGTAGTATTTAATCAAGGCATCCGTAACCTTAGTATCTTCAGCATTGCGTTTACCAGGCGCAGAAACGACCACAAAACGACGCTCTGAATTGCTTTTGACGATGTTTAAAACTTTTTCTAATTGACTAGCAGAGGCAAGAGAGCTACCTCCAAATTTAACAACTTTCATAAGAACTCCTAAAGTAAGTATTTTATACGATTATAGCAGAAAGAAAGCCTTTTTTCAATGAAGAAAATAAGATGTTTTCTAACCTAAAGCGAGCCTTTCCAATCGGCTGAGACACTTTTAGTCGATTTTTTCTTGCTTTCTGCTCCTAAAAAAGATATACTTTGAAAACAAAATAATTTAAACTGCTTATAAAATAAAAAGGAGTCCTGATGGAACACATTATTTATCAGCTTGAAGAGGATTTGGCAATCCTTACCTTGAACCGTCCTGAGGTTGCAAATGGCTTTCATATTCCTATGTGTGAAGAAATTTTAGAAGCCTTGACTCTGGCGGAAGAGGATCCAGCTGTGCATTTTATCTTAATTAATGCCAATGGAAAGGTCTTCTCCGTTGGAGGAGATTTGGTAGAGATGAAGCGAGCAGTCGATGAGGATGATATTCCATCATTGACAAAAATCGCAGAGTTGGTCAATGCTATTTCTTATAAAATCAAGCAAATAGCCAAACCTGTTTTAATGGAAGTTGACGGTGCTGTTGCAGGTGCTGCAGCTAATATGGCTGTTGCGGCAGATTTCTGTCTTGCAACGGATAAGGCTAAGTTTATCCAAGCCTTTGTTGGCGTCGGCTTGGCTCCAGATGCAGGAGGAATTCATCTCTTGAGCCGAAGTATTGGTGTGACGCGTGCTGCTCAATTAGCCATGACAGGAGAGGCTTTAACAGCAGATAAAGCTCTGGAGTGGGGGCTTGTTTACCGCGTCTGTGAAGCAGAGAAACTTGAAAAGACGAGAGAACAGCTTCTTAAAAAATTGAGCCGCGGGTCAGCTAATTCTTATGCTGCCATCAAGAAGTTGGTTTGGGAGAGCCAATTTAAAGATTGGCAAGATTATGCTGCTTTAGAGCTGCATCTACAGGAATCACTGGCCAAAACAGAGGATTTCAAAGAGGGAGTTCGAGCTCATTCGGAGAGAAGAAGACCTAAATTTATAGGAAAATAAAAAAATACTTGCGCTATTCTTTGAAGTTTGATATAATTCTTTTGTCAAATGTTTTGATTGTAAAAGTTTTTTGAGAAGGAGGGAAAGAAAGATTGGACTACCAACGAATTAATGAATATTTAACATCTATATTTAACAATGTCCTCGTCATTGAGGAAGTTAGCTTGAGAGGTAGTCGTTTCAAGGATATCTCCATCAAAGAAATGCATACGATTGATGTGATTGGGAAATTCCCAGACGTGACACCAAGTCAAGTGTCAAAAGAGTTGATGGTGACTCTTGGGACAGTTACGACTAGTTTGAATAATCTCGAACGCAAGGGTTACATTGAACGCATTCGTTCAGAACATGATCGTCGTGTGGTGCATCTGCATTTGACAAAGAAGGGTCGCTTGGTTCATAGGTTACATAAACGCTTCCACAAGGCCATGGTTGAAAAAATCATTGATGGTATGAGTAAGGAAGAAATTGATGTTATGAGCAAAGGTTTGACCAATCTTTATCAATTTTTGGAGGATTTGAAATAATGGCTTTTGCAAAAATAAGCCAGGTTGCTCATTATGTGCCAGAGCAAGTGGTTACAAATCACGACTTGGCTCAGATTATGGATACCAATGATGAGTGGATTTCAAGTCGGACGGGAATACGACAAAGGCATATTTCAAGAACAGAATCTACTAGTGATTTGGCTACAGAGGTGGCTAAGAAACTGATGGAAAAAGCTAGAATCACAGGAGAGGATTTGGATTTTATCATCCTAGCTACTATCACTCCAGATTCGATGATGCCCTCTACAGCTGCTCGTGTCCAAGCTAATATTGGTGCTAATAAGACCTTTGCTTTTGATCTAACAGCAGCTTGCAGTGGATTTGTATTTGCCTTATCAACTGCTGAAAAGTTTATCGCTTCTGGTCGCTTTCAAAAAGGCTTGGTGATTGGTAGTGAGACCCTCTCTAAAGCAGTCGATTGGTCAGACCGATCAACAGCTGTGTTGTTTGGAGATGGTGCTGGTGGCGTCTTGTTAGAAGCTAGCGAGCAAGAGCATTTCCTAGCTGAGAGTCTCAATAGCGATGGTTCACGAAGCGAGTGTCTAACTTATGGGTATTCAGGTTTGCATTCTCCATTTTCAGATCAAGAAAATGCAGATTCATTTTTGAAGATGGATGGGCGCGCAGTCTTTGATTTTGCCATTCGGGATGTAGCCAAGTCTATCAAGCAGACTATTGATGAATCTCCTATAGAGGTGACAGACTTGGATTATCTGCTACTTCATCAAGCTAATATCCGTATTTTGGATAAGATGGCTAGAAAAATTGGTGTTGACCGAGATAAACTTCCAGCCAATATGATGGAATATGGTAATACCAGTGCAGCAAGTATCCCGATTTTACTTTCAGAGTGTGTAGAACAAGGTCTCATCCATTTAGATGGTAGCCAGACTGTTCTGCTATCAGGCTTCGGTGGAGGCTTGACCTGGGGCACGCTCATTCTTACAATTTAGGTAATCATGTGGTGAACACATTGTTATAAAAAACTATTTATTTTAAAGGAGTCCTATCATGGCAGTATTTGAAAAAGTACAAGAAATTATCGTTGAAGAACTTGGGAAAGACGCATCAGAAGTAACACTTGAATCAACTTTTGATGATTTGGACGCAGATTCATTGGACTTGTTCCAAGTAATCTCAGAAATCGAAGATGCTTTTGATATCCAGATCGAAGCAGAAGATGACTTGAAAACAGTTGGTGACTTGGTTGCCTACGTTGAAGAGCAAACAAAATAAACAGAATATAGATAGAAGGAGTAGGGAAACCCGCTCCCTCTTGTTTAGGCAATAGTTTGATTGTCAAATTATGACGGTATCGAACTATTACGTAAGCAAGAAACGATGGAGGCACTATGAAAACACGTATTACAGAATTATTGAACATTGATTATCCTATTTTTCAAGGAGGAATGGCCTGGGTCGCTGATGGTGATTTGGCAGGGGCTGTTTCTAAGGCTGGAGGACTAGGGATTATCGGTGGTGGGAATGCCCCGAAAGAAGTCGTCAAGGCCAATATTGACAAGATCAAATCGTTGACTGATAAACCCTTCGGTGTCAACATCATGCTCTTGTCTCCCTTTGTGGAAGATATTGTAGACCTCGTTATCGAGGAAGGTGTTAAGGTAGTGACAACAGGCGCAGGAAATCCTGGTAAATACATGGAACGTTTCCATGAAGCAGGGATTACAGTTATTCCTGTTGTACCAAGTGTTGCCCTAGCTAAACGCATGGAAAAAATTGGTGCGGACGCTGTTATCGCAGAAGGAATGGAAGCTGGGGGGCATATCGGTAAATTAACAACCATGACCTTGGTGCGTCAAGTGGCGACAGCTGTATCTATTCCTGTTATTGCTGCAGGAGGAATTGCAGATGGTGAAGGTGCTGCGGCTGGCTTTATGCTAGGGGCAGAGGCTGTTCAGGTTGGAACTCGTTTTGTCGTTGCAAAAGAGTCTAATGCCCATCCAAATTATAAGGCGAAAATTTTAAAAGCTAGAGATATTGATACTACGATTTCAGCTCAACACTTTGGACATGCTGTTCGTGCCATTAAAAATCAGTTGACTCGTGATTTTGAACAAGCTGAAAAAGATGCCTTTAAACAGGAAAATCCTGATTTAGAAATCTTTGAACAAATGGGAGCAGGTGCCCTAGCCAAAGCAGTTGTTCACGGTGATGTGGATGGCGGCTCTGTTATGGCAGGTCAAATCGCAGGCCTTGTTTCCAAAGAAGAAACCGTTGAAGAAATCCTAAAAGATTTGTATTACGGAGCAGCTAAGAAAATTCAAGAAGAAGCCTCTCGTTGGGCAGGAGTTGTAAGAAATGACTAAAACAGCCTTTTTATTTGCTGGTCAAGGTGCCCAGTATCTAGGTATGGGACGGGATCTCTATGATCACTACCCTATTGTCAAAGAGACGATTGATCAAGCGAGTCAGGTGCTTGGTTATGATTTGCGTCATCTCATTGATACGGAAGAAGAAAAACTCAATCAGACCCGCTATACGCAACCAGCCATTCTAGCGACTTCGGTTGCTATTTACCGCTTATTGCAAGAAAAGGGTTATCAGCCTGATATGGTTGCTGGTTTGTCTCTTGGAGAATACTCTGCCTTGGTGGCCAGCGGCGCCTTGGATTTTGAAGATGCGGTAGCCTTGGTTGTTAAGCGTGGCGCCTATATGGAAGAAGCGGCCCCTGCTGGTTCTGGCAAGATGGTGGCAGTTCTCAATACACCAGTAGAGGTTATTGAAGAAGCCTGTCAAAAAGCTTCTGAACTTGGAGTGGTTACCCCAGCCAACTATAACACGCCTGCACAAATCGTCATTGGTGGAGAAGTGGTTGCAGTTGATCGAGCTGTCGAATTCTTGCAGGAAGCCGGTGCCAAACGCTTGATTCCTCTCAAGGTATCAGGTCCCTTTCATACTGCTCTCCTTGAGCCTGCTAGTCAGAAACTAGCTGAAACACTAGCTCAGGTAAGTTTTTCAGATTTTACTTGTCCCCTAGTCGGCAATACAGAAGCTGCAGTTATGCAAAAAGAAGACATTACTCAACTTTTGACGCGTCAGGTCAAGGAACCAGTTCGTTTCTATGAAAGTATTGCAGTTATGCAAGAAGCAGGCGTAACCAACTTTATCGAGATTGGACCGGGGAAAGTTTTGTCAGGCTTTGTCAAAAAGATTGATAAAACGGCTAAACTAGCCAATGTCGAAGATCAGGCTAGCTTGGAAGCTATGCTAGGAAACTAGAAATCCCTTCTCCCATAAATACAAGAGGAAACAGGAGAAAAGAATGCAACTAAAAAATAAAAATATCTTTATTACAGGTTCGAGTCGTGGTATTGGTCTTGCCATTGCCCACAAGTTTGCTCAAGCAGGAGCCAACATCACCTTAAACAGCCGTGGGGCAATCTCAGAGGACTTGCTTGCCGAGTTTGCAGACTATGGTGTCAAGGTAGTTCCCATTTCAGGAGACGTGTCGGATTTTGCAGACGCTAAGCGTATGGTTGAGCAAGCTATTGCTGAGCTGGGTTCAGTAGATGTTTTGGTCAACAATGCAGGGATTACCCAAGATACCCTGATGCTCAAGATGACAGAAGCAGATTTTGAAAAAGTGCTCAAGGTTAACCTGACTGGCGCTTTTAACATGACACAATCAGTCTTGAAACCGATGATGAAAGCCAGAGAAGGTGCTATCATTAACATGTCTAGTGTTGTTGGTCTGATGGGAAATATTGGCCAAGCTAACTATGCAGCTTCTAAGGCTGGTTTGATTGGTTTTACCAAGTCTGTGGCGCGTGAAGTGGCCAATCGCAATATCAGGGTTAATGCTATCGCACCTGGAATGATTGAGTCCGATATGACAGCTGTCCTATCAGACAAGGTAAAAGATGCCATGCTGGCGCAAATTCCTATGAAAGAATTTGGGCAGGCAGAGCAGGTTGCAGATTTGACAGTATTTTTAGCAGGCCAAGATTATCTAACTGGTCAAGTGGTTGCCATTGATGGCGGCCTCAGTATGTAGCAGAAGCTAGAGGTAAAAAAGATGAAACTAAATCGCGTAGTAGTAACAGGTTATGGAGTAACATCTCCAATCGGAAATACACCAGAAGAATTTTGGAATAGTTTGACAAGTGGAAAAATCGGAATTGGTCCAATTACAAAATTTGATCATAGTGACTTTGATGTGCATAATGCGGCAGAAATCCAAGATTTTCCTTTTGATAAATACTTTGTAAAAAAAGATACCAATCGTTTTGATAACTATTCTTTATATGCCTTGTATGCGGCCCAAGAAGCCGTTAATCATGCAGGTCTAGATGTAGAGACTCTTGACAAGGATCGTTTTGGTGTTATTGTGGCCTCTGGTATTGGTGGTATCAAGGAAATTGAAGATCAAGTGCTTCGCCTAAATGACAAAGGACCAAAACGTGTGAAACCATTGACCCTTCCAAAAGCCTTGCCAAATATGGCTTCAGGAAATGTTGCTATGCGTTTTGGAGCAAACGGTGTTTGTAAATCCATCAATACTGCCTGCGCTTCATCAAATGACGCGATTGGGGATGCCTTCCGCTCGATTAAATTTGGTTTCCAAGATGTTATGTTGGTAGGTGGTTCAGAAGCCTCTATCACACCTTTTGCTATCGCAGGTTTCCAAGCCCTGACGGCTCTCTCAACTACAGAGGACCCAACTCGTGCTTCCATTCCATTTGATAAGGACCGTAATGGTTTTGTCATGGGTGAAGGTTCTGGGATGTTGGTTCTTGAAAGCCTTGAACACGCTGAAAAACGTGGGGCTACTATCCTTGCTGAAGTGGTTGGTTACGGAAATACTTGTGATGCCTACCACATGACTTCACCACATCCAGAAGGTCAGGGAGCTATCAAGGCCATCAAACTAGCCTTGGAAGAAGCTGAGATTTCTCCAGAGCAAGTAGCCTATGTCAATGCTCACGGAACGTCAACTCCTGCTAATGAAAAAGGGGAAAGTGGTGCCATCGTGGCTGTTCTTGGTAAGGAAGTACCTGTATCATCAACCAAATCATTCACAGGACATTTGCTGGGTGCTGCAGGCGCGGTAGAAGCTATCGTCACCATCGAAGCTATGCGTCATAACTTTGTACCAATGACAGCTGGAACAAGTGAAGTATCAGATTATATCGAAGCCAATGTCGTTTATGGACAAGGCTTGGAGCAAGAAATTCCATACGCTATTTCAAACACTTTTGGTTTTGGTGGCCACAATGCAGTTCTTGCTTTCAAACGTTGGGAGAATAAATAAGTATGAATTTAAACGATATTAAAGACTTGATGGCTCAATTTGACCAATCAAGTTTGAGAGAATTTTCTTATAAGAATGGGACGGATGAGTTGGAGTTTAGCAAGAATGAAGCTAGACTTGTATCTGAAGTTGCACCTCAAGTTGCTCCAGCACCCGTTCTAGCAACACCGAGTCCAGTAGCTCCTACATCTGCTCCAGCAGAAACTGTAGCAGAAGAAGTTTCAGCTCCAGCTGAAACAAGTGTGGCTGCTGAGGGAGATCTTGTAGAGAGCCCACTTGTTGGAGTGGCTTACTTGGCTGCTGGCCCAGATAAACCTGCCTTCGTTTCAGTTGGTGATAGTGTTAAAAAAGGTCAAACATTGGTAATTATCGAAGCCATGAAAGTCATGAATGAAATCCCAGCTCCTAGGGATGGTGTGGTAACGGAAATTCTCGTTTCTAACGAAGAAATGGTTGAATTTGGTAAAGGATTGGTACGTATCAAATGATCGATATTCAAGGAATCAAAGAAGCCCTTCCCCACCGTTATCCTATGCTCCTAGTAGACCGTGTGTTGGAAGTGAGCGAGGACACCATTGTTGCCATCAAGAATGTGACCATCAATGAGCCCTTTTTCAACGGTCATTTTCCTCAATACCCTGTCATGCCAGGTGTTCTGATCATGGAAGCATTGGCGCAAACAGCTGGTGTGTTGGAGTTGTCAAAGCCTGAAAATAAAGGAAAACTGGTCTTTTACGCTGGTATGGACAAGGTTAAATTTAAGAAGCAAGTTGTACCTGGCGACCAATTGGTTATGACAGCGACTTTTGTAAAACGTCGTGGCACAATCGCTGTGGTTGAAGCAAAGGCTGAAGTGGATGGCAAGCTTGCAGCTAGTGGTACTCTTACCTTTGCAATAGGGAACTAAGGAGGCTCTCCATGTTTCGAAAAATTTTAATTGCCAATCGTGGTGAAATTGCGGTTCGTATTATCCGTGCGGCGCGTGAATTGGGCATTTCGACGGTGGCGGTTTATTCAACTGCTGATAAGGAAGCCCTTCATACGCTTTTGGCAGATGAAGCAGTTTGTATTGGCCCTGGTAAGCCAACAGAGTCTTATCTCAATATTAATGCGGTTCTATCAGCTGCAGTCTTGACTGAGGCAGAAGCCATTCACCCAGGTTTTGGATTTCTCAGTGAAAATTCCAAATTTGCGACCATGTGTGAAGAAGTTGGTATCAAGTTTATCGGCCCATCTGGTCATGTCATGGATATGATGGGGGATAAGATCAATGCGCGCGCTCAGATGATTAAAGCAGGCGTGCCTGTCATTCCAGGTTCGGATGGAGAAGTTCATGACTCTGAGGAAGCCTTGATTGTTGCTGAAAAAATTGGCTATCCTGTTATGCTCAAGGCTTCAGCAGGTGGAGGTGGTAAAGGGATTCGTAAGGTTGAAAAACCAGAAGATCTCGTTTCAGCCTTTGAAACTGCTTCAAGTGAAGCCAAGGCCAATTATGGCAATGGTGCTATGTATATAGAACGGGTCATCTATCCAGCTCGTCACATCGAGGTTCAAATCCTAGGAGATGAGCATGGACATGTGATTCATTTAGGTGAACGGGATTGTTCTCTTCAACGGAATAATCAAAAGGTTTTAGAAGAAAGTCCTTCGATTGCAATCGGAAAAACGTTGCGCCATGAAATTGGTTCTGCGGCTGTTCGAGCTGCGGAGTCTGTTGGCTATGAGAATGCAGGGACTATTGAGTTTCTTCTTGATGAAGCCAGCGGTAAATTCTATTTTATGGAGATGAATACTCGTGTACAAGTAGAACATCCAGTAACAGAATTTGTCTCAGGTGTGGATATCGTTAAGGAACAGATTCGCATTGCGGCAGGTCAACCTCTGTCTGTTAAGCAAGAAGATATTGTTCTACGAGGTCATGCCATCGAGTGTCGTATCAATGCAGAAAATCCAGCCTTTAACTTCGCTCCAAGTCCAGGTAAGATTACCAATCTCTATCTGCCAAGTGGTGGAGTTGGCTTGCGCGTGGATTCAGCAGTTTATCCAGGCTATACTATTCCGCCTTATTATGATAGTATGATTGCCAAAATCATCGTTCACGGAGAAAATCGTTTTGATGCCTTGATGAAAATGCAACGTGCCCTCTATGAACTAGAGATAGAGGGGGTACAGACCAATGCTGATTTCCAGCTTGACCTTATTTCAGATCGCAATGTCATTGCTGGAGATTATGATACTTCCTTCTTGATGGAAACCTTCTTACCTAAATATCAAGAAAAAGAATAAAATGACTTTAAGAGTTTAAACCAAAAAGGGGAATCAATGGCTCTATTTAGTAAAAAAGATAAGTATATTCGAATCAATCCCAATCGTTCGGTTAGGGAAAAACCTCAAGCCAAGCCAGAGGTTCCAGATGAATTATTTTCTAAGTGTCCAGGTTGTAAGCATACCATCTATCAGAAGGATCTGGGAAGTGAGCGTATCTGTCCGCACTGTAGCTATACCTTTCGTATTTCTGCCCAAGAACGCTTGGCTTTGACGATTGATATGGGAACCTTCAAGGAATTGTTTACAGGGATTGAAAGCAAGGATCCCTTGCATTTCCCTGGTTATCAAAAGAAACTAGTAGCTATGCGTGAAAAAACAGGCCTAGATGAAGCCGTTGTGACAGGAACTGCTTTTATTAAAGGTCAGACTGTGGCTCTTGGGATAATGGATTCCAACTTTATCATGGCTTCTATGGGTACGGTTGTAGGTGAAAAAATCACTCGTTTGTTTGAGTATGCGACTGTTGAACAATTGCCAGTTGTTCTCTTCACAGCCTCTGGTGGAGCCCGTATGCAGGAAGGAATCATGAGTCTCATGCAGATGGCCAAGATTTCTGCAGCAGTTAAACGCCATTCAAATGCTGGCCTCTTTTACCTGACCATTTTGACAGATCCAACGACAGGTGGTGTGACAGCTTCTTTCGCTATGGAAGGCGATATCATTCTGGCTGAACCACAGAGTTTGGTCGGTTTTGCTGGGCGCCGTGTCATTGAAAATACGGTTCGTGAAAGCTTGCCTGAGGGGTTCCAAAAGGCAGAATTCCTATTGGAACATGGCTTTGTGGATGCTATTGTTAAAAGAAGAGACTTGCCAGATACGATTGCAAGCCTAGTCAGATTGCACGGAGGGGGTCCTAGATGAATATTGCAAAAATAGTCAGAGAAGCGCGTGAGCAGAGTCGCTTGACAACTTTGGACTTTGCGATAGGCATTTTTGATGAATTTATCCAATTACACGGTGACCGTTCTTTTCGTGATGATGGTGCAGTTGTTGGTGGTATTGGCTGGCTTGAAGATCAAGCTGTAACAGTAGTTGGTATCCAAAAAGGCAAGAGCTTACAAGATAACCTCAAGAGGAATTTTGGTCAACCACATCCAGAAGGCTACCGTAAGGCCCTACGTTTGATGAAACAGGCTGAAAAATTTGGTCGTCCAGTGGTGACCTTTATCAATACAGCAGGCGCCTATCCTGGTGTCGGAGCGGAAGAACGCGGTCAAGGGGAAGCCATTGCTCGTAATCTCATGGAAATGAGTGATCTGAAAGTTCCGATTATTGCTATCATTATCGGTGAAGGTGGTTCAGGCGGGGCTCTGGCTCTAGCAGTCGCAGACCGTGTCTGGATGCTGGAAAATTCTATCTATGCCATCCTCAGTCCAGAAGGTTTTGCTTCTATTCTATGGAAGGATGGTACTCGTGCCATGGAAGCAGCAGAGTTGATGAAAATCACTTCACACGAGTTGTTAGAAATGGACGTGGTGGATAAAGTGATTTCTGAAGCAGGACTTTCTAGTAAAGAACTGATTAAGAATGTTAAAAAAGAACTCCAAGCTGAGCTAGCCCTACTTTCACAAAAACCGCTAGAAGAGTTATTGGAAGAACGCTATCAACGATTTAGAAAATACTAATACAAAAACTAGAACTGGCAGTCAGTTCTAGTTTTTATGTGCTTCTTATACTCAATGAAAATCAAAGAGCAAACTAGGAAACTAGCCGCAG
>OBUY01000526.1_pt1 | contig 15212 bp, 26 predicted proteins | sample 1475781 | NCBI WGS metagenome assembly OBUY01 (sample SAMEA2579912, study PRJEB22360) | human gut metagenome | biome: human gut; feature: human-associated habitat; material: faeces | place: Denmark | collected 2008/2010 | reverse complement strand
TTCACTGATTTCGCTGTACCACATGTGGCTGAGTGCATTCTGGGAAAGACTGCGTTTCTCACGCCACGGTTTAAGCACCATGCGAAAGCATTTTCCGTTCTCCAGATAAGGCTGGATCTGCTGGCCGATAGCGATGAAGTTACCGCGATGCAGTTTGATGCCATCTTGTGGTAGGTTCACGCTTCACCTCCGTAGAGGTGAAACGCTGGATACAATATATCGCAGGTGCATTTCTGCATCTGTGGAGGGAGAAGAGAGTTTGGATTGTGTGTGCGCATAAACGTCCCCGTTTAGCGCAGAAGTCACCGGAGTTGTTCAGGCTCCGATGACATGATTATGGCGAGTTGATTATCGCAAATCAAAGGTTTTAATTGTGCTTTATTCCTTCAAGCATTGCCTTCATACCAACCAAAGAAATGTTTAGCTCTTCAACTTTCTCAGGGCTATATAATTCAGAATGAAGCCAATATTCTGATTTATCTAAACATCTTTTAGCCAGCTCTCGATCAAAGTCTACGACTTGGGAAGACGCTTCATACCAAAGCCTATAAAGTTTTTCTTCTTCGTTTGGGTTATTAGGCTCACCACGTTTTAATTTTTCAGTATATAAAATTGTTGAACAAATCGCAGGAGTTAATCCAGTGATTGCCCTCTGCCGCAGATCGGATTTGTTTGTTATCCACCCCAACAGACGATCTCCCATCCATGTGATAATTGTATCCATGCTTTAGCCCTTCTTAGTAAATAGTGTGTAGGGCGACTGAAGGACCGAGTTTATGCTTTTTCGCATTGCTTTCAGTTAGTACACCGGTATCGCACCGGAAACAATCCTACGGCAAATTGGTTGTCTGACCTCTCGGTTTTTCGTGCATTAACCGATACCCACTACAGTCTCGGCGAAAGCTGCACACCCCCAGGGTGTACTGGTAGCACTCGGCACAGCCTAGCACGCCACTTTCTTCTCACTATCCAGTCTAATTTTATCCCCTAGTCAGACACTCAGATGTAGTGCTCCGCAGCGGCATGCGGGGGAATACAAAAACTCGGACAAAATTGGGTCCTCCTTTTTGAATCACTCGCGGGGATGTAGTTATTAATGTAGTGGCATAGTGAATTTGGCCACCTGAATAGAGGTGATATCATCACCTCATAGTCAAAACAGGTGACATTATGACCGGACGTAACAGACGCAATTTTAGCCCCGAGTTTCGCCTCGAGGCTGCCCAGCTTGTACTCGATCAGCATTACACCGTTGCCGCCGCTGCCACTGCGATGAATGTCGGCAAATCCACGATGGATAAATGGGTTCGACAACTGAAAGAAGAGCGAGCGGGAAAATCACCCATAGCTTCACCCATGACACCTGAGCAGATTGAAATACGTGAGTTGAAGAAAAGACTTCAACGCGTTGAAATGGAAAGGGATATATTAAAAAAGGCTACCGCGCTCTTGATGTCAGACTCCCTGAACAATTCTCATTAGTTGAGAAACTCAGGGCGCGGTTTCCTGTTGCCGTTGTGTGCAACGTGTTTGGGGTTCATCGCAGCAGTTATAAATACTGGCGGCAGCCCAGGAAGCCTGACGCCACGAAAGTGGCATTACTGAGCCTTGTGCGTGAAGTTTATCACGAAAGTAACGGTTCAGCAGGAGCGCGAAGCATTGCCGCAATGATCACCACCAAAGGTATAAAACTGAGCCGCTGGCGGGCAACAAAGCTGATGAAAGCGCTCAATATTATCAGCTGTCAGCAACCTGGCCATCGTTATAAGAAGGCGTCTAAGGAACACATTGAGATCCCTAATTATCTGGATCGGCAGTTTGCTGTTACCGAGCCTAATCAGGCTTGGTGCGGTGATGTGACTTACATCTGGACGGGAAAACGCTGGGCTTATCTGGCTGTTGTACTCGATTTGTTTTCCCGTAAACCGGTTGGCTGGGCGATGTCATTTTTCCCTGATTCCGCACTGACAGGTAAAGCCCTGTCGATGGCCTGGGAAGCACGGGGGAAACCGGCTAATTTACTGTATCACTCGGATCAAGGCAGTCACTATACCAGCAGGAATTTCAGACAGTTACTGTGGAGATATCAGATAAAGCAAAGCCTGAGTCGCCGGGGAAATTGCTGGGATAACAGCCCAATGGAACGGTTCTTCAGAAGCCTGAAAACAGAGTGGGTACCGGATAATGGCTACGCGAATTTTAGCGAAGCCAGCACGGCAATAACGAATTACATCACAGGATATTACAGCCAGCTCAGACCTCATCAATATAATGGTGGTTTGACGCCGAATGAATCAGAACGATTGTTCTGGAAAAACTCTAAAGCTGTGGCCAGTTTTTGTTGACCACTACATAATACATGGAAAAAGATCTGTTTTCAAATCCAACATTATATGGTTTCAATACCACGGGGTGGCTATGTGTTTCTCATTGTTAATTGGAATCTACTGTAATCGATCCGAACGTAAATGCGGCAAAACTCGACTCCACTTATCATCCTGCCACGGCCGGAATTTTACATGTGCCGTTTCTCTGGCAAGGATTGCCTGTGCCTTATTGAGTATCTGGGGATATTCTTGCTCGATAGAAGTGAAGCGACCAGCTTCACGATGCTCCGCAACCTGAAGAAGAGGAGTAACGTTCTGGCAGGCGGTTAACATCGCATCCCCAGCTCGCCACAACCAAGCAAGTGTGCAAAGTTCGTTATCAGTGAATTGTTTTATGATTGGGGATTGTTGAACTTCTCGATCGAGAATATCCAGAACCCAACGGCGGAACTCTTTGGCTACAGGAGTGCGGGCGAACATGGCGATCAAATGGGCTCCGCGGAGAGAGAAAACGCGTACTTTCTTCTTCAAGTTTCGAGTACTTTTCGAGGTACTCAGATCAAGTACCTCGACATCATTCTCTAAGGTACTGACTTCAAGCACTCTAGTCATACTACTGGAAAATTCGTCAGCATATTTGTTGTAAATCATCGTGACTGCGCGACTATTCGAATACTTCAGTGCTCTTGCTAGGTTGGATGAAGTTAGCCATATTCCGGCAATATTTGCCACTGGCACTAGTGCTTCACCTTGGAAGTTCAGATCTGATGTTGCTACAATACTCATGTCGATATTTCCTTCGCGGTTATTTTCGATAGAAGCCCCTAAGGTTGCCGCCAGTGGGGCTTCGCTGTTTCTAGCGAGCATGTATCCGTGTTCTAAATTTCAATGCCCATACAAGCGCCTGAACAATAGCTGCGTTCTCAGACATCCCTTCCTCCTGAGCAATTCGCTTGAATTCATCCTTCACTTTTTGCGGATAGCGAAGGGTAATTTTTACCTCTTTCTTTTCCATTGACATAACCTCATGAGGCCACAATGACACCATGAGGCCATAATGCCACCATTGAATTGATGTGGCAATATGGCACCATTCATTTTTTTGGGGGGTTCAATGGCTGACAAACAAGTAAAAGACTACGATAAGTTTAACCTCCGTTTCCCTGATGGGATGCGTGAAGCTATAGCTGAACGAGCCAAACGAAACGGGCGCTCAATGAATTCAGAAATCATTCAAATACTCCAAGATGCCATAGAAGGAAGTTCTGAACTATCTAAACGTTTAAATTTAGTTGGGTTTATTCGAGGTGACAGAGAGATACGTGACCTGGAAGATAATGCAAGCAAACTTGCGTTGTATATCGATCATAGAACACAAGAGTTTAAACAAATTTTATTGGAAGATTTAAAATTACTCCTTAATCATGATTAATGTTAACATTTTCCCAAAATCCAATTGATAGAGGAGTTATTTATATGCGTATTAAAATCATGCCTCTCCCAAGTACTATCCAAATGAGCCAAAAAAAACGGACAACAAGTGCAGCAGTATCCACAACGTTTTTTGGCCCAAATAGTCTTAAACCACAAGGAGATAGCCTTGAAAATACAGCAAAGAAAAACTCTTCAATTTTGCGAGAAAAAAACTACAGAAAAATTGCTGAAACACTATATAAAACTGGGGTCATAACTATGGCAACATTTGATAGAGAATGTAATTTAGGAGGTAAAGACAGAAAGTACTTGCGACATATTTTTTCCCTACTTTTGTCAGAAAAAATCAAATCAAAACAAATCAGAATAACCCGCAAGAAAAAACAGAAGAAATAAAACGCCAGCGAAAACTTCTCTTTATTTTCATAAGAAAAGAGCATAATTACCAGTTTTCCATATAATCCATAAGTTATGCTTATGCTGTAGTCCTCCCATATACCGCCAACACCCGCTTCATCGCGGCACTCTGGCGACACTCCTTAAAAATCAGGTTCGTGCCCACCTTCCCTTCCCGTTCTTCCCTGGTAGCGAACCGGTAATACACCGTTCGCCAGACCTTACCATCAATGACTAAGATTCCTGCCCGCGCCATTTTAGCCGCAGCCTGATTTATGCTGGTTACTGTTGCGCCTGTTACCGCAGCAACGTCCGGCGCACAGAAGCTCTTATACATCCCCAGGTAATGAATAATTGCCTCTTTGCCCGTCATACACTTGCTCCTTTCAGTCCGAACTTAGCTTTGATTTCTGCGATCTTCGCCAAAGCCTGTGCACGGTTTAGAGGTCTACCGCCCATGACAGGAAGTTGTTTCACCGGTTCAGGGATCGCTTCACCACGGTTAATTCGCGCGGTCATACAGGACAGTTCATCGGCAGCCATGCGCCGTAATTCCGCGTCAGTCAACGCATTGGCCCGCATGTTCTGGTACAGGTTGGTAACCAGCCAGTAGTGCGCGTTTGATTTCCATGGATAAGACTCTGCATCTGGATACAGGCCACGCTTCCGACAATACTCATAGACCATATCAACCAGCTCGCTGACGTTTGGCAGTCCGGCGATAACGGATGCTTCTTCCCGGCACCATGCAACAAACTGCCCGGGTGATGGCAGAAATGGTCGATTCTGCCGACGGGCTACGCGCATTCCTGCGTTAACCTGTTCCATTGTGGTGATCCCGTTTTCCCGGAAAGCCAGAACCCACTGGCGGCGGATTTCGTTCAGTTCGTTCTGGTCACGGTTAGCCAGACTCGCCGGGAAAGTTGCCAGTAACTGGCTGAACACACCGTTGATGATCTGCGCTACCTGCTGTACCTGCGGCTTTTCGTCGTACTGTTCCGGCATGTTGTTGGCGATCCGGCGCATCTGCTCACGGTCAAAGTTAACCATCTGTGCGGCGATGTTTTTCATAGCTCCACCCCGTAAATCCAGTCAGTGTTCGTCAGGTCGAATTTTGGTTTGCCGGCTGTCACGCCAGCCTGTTGCTTGTTACGGTTGATTTCGAGTTGGGTCCACTTGTCGCGGAGTTTGGCCGGACTTAGCACGTTACCGGACCAGAAGTTGTCCTGGCATGCCCAGCGGAACAGCACGCACATGTCGCGGTGGTTACGTCCGTCACGTTCACGCATCAGGCGGATATCGTTAGCCCACCCTGCAAAATTCGGTTTTCTGGCTGATGGCGCGATGGTCTTCACCATGTCAAACATCCACTCTGCGGCGGTCAGGTCTTCTGCTGTCCCCCACTTTCTGCCGCTCTGAATTGCAGCATCTGGTTTCACCACAGGAAGATCCTTTTCTGGTTGGTCAGAGGATTCTCCAGAATTCTCGGACGAAAAAGGTTTTATATTGTCTTTTGTTAGTTTGTCTTTTGTGTTTACCTGATTCGGGTAAACGCCTTTACCTGATTTGGGTAAACTTTTCTTACCTGATTCAGGTAAATTTACCTCTTTCAGGTAAACTTTATTTTTCTTACCTGATTCGGGTAATGTTGACCATTCACTGACCACATTATTAATACCGATATTCCGCCCGCTCTGAATCAAAATCCCACGCTTTACCAGAACACTTTTTGTAGCAGAACACTTGTGCGGCAATATCCCGGTCAATTCGGACAGTTGCTCGTTGCTCACCCAATCCAGTTTTTTATTAAAGCCATATGTTTTGCGCATGACAGCCAGGAAGACCAGAAGCTGGTGCTGTGTTAATCCGGCCAGCATCACAGCTTCCAGCAACTCATTTGCAATGCGCGTATAACCATCATCGAGATCTGCCACGCGCGGCTCCTTTTGTGCCGCATCCGGCACAGGAAAATTGAATATCTCAGCAGTGTTTGCCATAATTCCTCCCGCAATGAGTGTGTTACGATTTGCACCTGAAAGTCGGTTCTGTTCCCGCAGACCGACTTTCGCCATTTTTGAACCTGTCATATTGCCCCCAGCATGGTGGTTACCATCGCCATCAATGGACCAGCCAGATCCGGGTCCACTCGAAACATCGACACAATGCCTTCACTCATCTCCTTCAGTTTCTGGTGGCGTGGTGCGTTGAGAATGACCGCCTGCTTTGCCTCACAGAGTTCCTTTTCCATTTCAGCCAGCCGAGCCATGAAGCTATCCTGCTCAACCAGGTGGCCGCGATATTCCAGCGGTAGTACCGCCAGAATTGCCGGGGTCAGTTCACGCACGTTATTTCGGTATTTTTCAGAATCGAATTTGTTATCGAGGAAGCGGAACAGCTTCTGGCGTGCACGGCTGACATCATCAGGGAAATCGATAGTGCCGCCGCCCTGCTCCCGATACTCATTCACAATGAGTGTGGCAACGACATCCTGATTATCTTCAGCCGACCAGGCGCGGACGGCATCACGGATTTTTTCGTGGCCTGGCACCTGTTTTGTTTGAGAACGATTTATCACCGCAGTCGGGCTAAATCCGCTAGTCTGTTGGTATGTAAGTGGTTGCATAATTGACTCCTTTAGTTTGAATTGACTGTTAAGTTGATTGCTTATTGTTAAAGAGCGTGAAATGGAAATTTAAGCTGCGTTCTTTTCGGTGTGTGGAAACAACTTCGGAAGATCCGGGCGAATCTGGTATGCCTTCACTACTCCACCAGTAGCCGTAACAATGCTGCCGACATGTTCAGGGGATACCTTTGCTTTGTTGTGAAGCCACTTATAGACGGCCTGCTGTGAAACTTCGCAGGCAGCGCCCAGTTTCTTTTGTGAACCAACGATATTGATCGCTGTTTTGATAGCTGGATTCATAACAACCTCCGTGGTTAATTTGAATCAAGATTAAAACTATGGTTGTTTTTAGTCAACAACCATTTTCGTTTGATGGAATAAAACCTTGGTTGTACATTTGGACTATGAAAACAACACTCTCAGAAAGACTTAAAGAAGCCAGATTAGCGCGAGGCCTTACACAAAAGGCGCTTGGGGATTTGGTCGGGGTTAGCCAAGCTGCTATTCAGAAAATCGAAACAGGGAAAGCTAACCAAACAACTAAAATCGTGGAGATCGCGAACGCTTTGGGTGTGCGCGCAGAATGGTTATCTTCTGGCGTTGGAAATATGTCAGACAGTACAGTGCAACCAATACAATCAACTGTCAGCCATTCCAAATACTTTAAGATTGACGTTCTTGATATAGAAGTGAGTGCCGGGCCGGGAGTCATCAACCGTGAATTTGTAGAAGTTCTACGCTCGGTTGAGTACTCGTTTGACGATGCTCGTCACATGTTCGATGGCAGGAAGGCGGAAAATATCCGCATCATTAACGTGCGTGGTGACAGCATGTCAGGAACGATCGAACCAGGTGATCTGCTGTTCGTTGATATCACGGTTAAATCTTTCGACGGTGATGGTATCTATGCGTTTCTGTACGACGACACAGCCCATGTAAAGCGCCTGCAAATGATGAAAGATAAGCTACTGGTTATCTCTGATAACAAGAGCTACTCACCGTGGGACCCGATCGAGAAAGACGAGATGAACCGGGTGTTCATTTTCGGGAAGGTTATTGGCAGTATGCCGCAGACGTATAGGAAACACGGATAATCAGCTGCGTGCTGATGAGGCTTTTGGGTAATGCGCTGAAAGAATTCTTTATAAAAATAACATTACGGGAAAGGCAAAAATGAGTGATAAAAAACTTATAAAAAAATCAAATAACTGTGTAGATGCATATGCTGATGCATTTGGATATTCATCTTTTGGGGAAGATGACGATCGCTTAGGCTCCATATCTTTCTTTCAGCATGTTACAGAATGGGGCGCTGATGGTAGTAATGACACTGAAAACGTAAAGTACAACATTGCAACAATTCGCATGACGGAAGATTTAATGCTTAAACTCGCTGACTTTATTCGCGATCAGCATGATAGAGCTAAAACCAATAAGTCATAATATTAACAATGAAACACGGTTATTACGAAGCTCCAAACCTAACTGAAAAGCTTGAACAAGCGGCAAGATCATCATCTTTGCACACTGCAGCATTTTCTCAATCAGCTGGTATGTCTGGCGGTAATGTACCTATGCTACAATCAAGTGGTAGCGGTGGCTCTGGGAGTAATAATGTGCTTGAATCGAAAGTTGCAAAGCTTGAGTCTGATGTGTCCTATATCCGACGTGACGTTGATGAGCTTAAGACAGATGTCAAATCTATCGACAGAAACATGATCGCTGTTCTGGAGCGACTCGATTCAATAAAAGATTCACTAGCCAAAAAACCCTCCATCGATGCTGTCGATAGAAAGATTTCAGACGCAAAGCTTGCGGTATTGCTTGGTGTTCCAGCAATCATCGCTGCAGGAACAGGTCTTTATAAGCTATCAATGTACTTTTTTCTTTAGTGCTTAAGAAACTGCTCGCCACCTTGCATTACGCAAAGCGATTTTTCATTCCCTATTACCCTTTCTTATCCATATAAACCCGGCCCCAGTGCCGGGTTTTCTTTTGCCTCCCCTCATCACACAAACCGTTCAAAAAACCACCACGACCTCGCTTCAGTTATCGCTATGCGATGCAAGTCACAAAATAAATCCATCTTAAATACAACCAGTTATATCTAAAACAACCAATAAAACAACTTTTGTTGTTGACGATAAAACAACTATGGTTTTAAATGAATTCATCGCAACAACACAACGATACGGCAATCACCTGATTCACCGTTGCGATGACCGCTTAGATCCGCAGCTTGAATTTCAGCAGGCTCCGGGGAGTGCGAGGGGTGAAGCGGACGCGTGAACGTCGGTGTGACCAGCTGAAATCAACTCAACACTTCATACCTCAGTCGCTTCAACGAGGCGACTTAGTTATGACAACCGGCGGCCATCCACCGCCTGAATACGCGCAGAAGTCTCTATATGTTCAGCAGCCCAGCTTACGGGCAGGAGTTTTTATGGTTCATCAACATTACGGAACGCAGACCGTTAATCGAGGTGCGGTCATGCCAGGAATGCTGGTCAAACACAAAGATGGTACCTGGACTGCATCAGCTAATTTACGCGGACGGCTTTATCTGCATCGCGGCATCGAGCGCACTTATACCCGTGACTTGCTCGTGGAAGTTTTTCTCGACGGGCGCGGCAACGGTCTGAATCACTAATCCCCTTTCCTGTTTACCTAATCAGCCTGGCATTTCGCGGGCGATATTTTCACAGCCATTTTCAGGAGTTCAGCCATGAACGCTTATTACATTCAGGATCGTCTTGAGGCTCAGAGCTGGGCGCGTCACTACCAGCAGATCGCCCATGAAGAGAAAGAGGCAGAACTGGCAGACGACATGGAAAAAGGCCTGCCCCAGCACCTGTTTGAATCGCTATGCATCGATCATTTGCAACGCCACGGGGCCAGCAAAAAAGCCATTACCCGTGCGTTTGATGACGATGTTGAGTTTCAGGAGCGCATGGCAGAACACATCCGGTACATGGTTGAAACCATTGCTCACCACCAGGTTGATATTGATTCAGAGGTATAAAACGGATGAGTACAGCACTCGCAACGCTGGCTGGGAAGCTGGCTGAACGTGTCGGCATGGATTCTGTCGACCCACAGGAACTGATCACCACTCTTCGCCAGACAGCATTTAAAGGCGATGCCAGCGATGCGCAGTTCATCGCATTGCTGATCGTCGCCAACCAATACGGCCTTAATCCGTGGACGAAAGAAATTTACGCCTTCCCTGATAAGCAGAACGGCATCGTTCCGGTGGTGGGCGTTGATGGCTGGTCCCGCATCATCAATGAAAACCAGCAGTTTGATGGCATGGACTTTGAGCAGGACAATGAATCCTGTACATGCCGGATTTACCGCAAAGACCGTAATCATCCGATCTGCGTTACCGAGTGGATGGATGAATGCCGCCGCGAACCATTCAAAACCCGCGAAGGCAGAGAAATCACCGGACCGTGGCAGTCGCATCCCAAACGGATGTTACGGCATAAAGCCATGATTCAGTGTGCCCGTCTGGCCTTCGGATTTGCGGGTATCTATGACAAGGATGAAGCCGAGCGCATTGTCGAAAATACCGCATACACTGCAGAACGTCAGCCGGAACGCGACATCACTCCGGTTAACGATGAAACCATGCAGGAGATTAACACTCTGCTGATCGCCCTGGATAAAACATGGGATGACGACTTATTGCCGCTCTGTTCCCAGATATTTCGCCGCGACATTCGCGCATCGTCAGAACTGACACAGGCCGAAGCAGTGAAAGCTCTTGGATTCCTGAAACAGAAAGCCACTGAGCAGAAGGTGGCAGCATGACACCAGACATTATCCTGCAGCGTACCGGGATCGACGTGAGAGCTGTCGAGCAGGGGGATGATGCGTGGCACAAATTACGGCTCGGCGTCATCACAGCTTCAGAAGTTCACAACGTGATAGCAAAACCCCGCTCCGGAAAGAACTGGCCTGACATGAAAATGTCCTACTTCCACACCCTGCTTGCCGAGGTTTGCACCGGTGTGGCTCCGGAAGTTAATGCTAAGGCGCTGGCCTGGGGAAAACAGTACGAGAACGACGCCAGAACCCTGTTTGAATTCACTTCCGGCGTGAATGTTACTGAATCCCCGATCATCTATCGCGACGAAAGTATGCGCACCGCCTGCTCTCCCGATGGTTTATGCAGTGACGGCAACGGCCTTGAACTGAAATGCCCGTTTACCTCCCGGGATTTCATGAAATTCCGGCTCGGTGGTTTCGAGGCCATAAAGTCGGCTTACATGGCCCAGGTGCAGTACAGCATGTGGGTGACGCGAAAAGATGCCTGGTACTTTGCAAACTATGACCCACGAATGAAGCGTGAAGGCCTGCATTATGTCGTGGTTGAGCGGGATGAAAATTACATGGCGAGTTTTGACGAGATGGTGCCGGAGTTCATCGAAAAAATGGACGAGGCACTGGCTGAAATTGGTTTTGTATTTGGGGAGCAATGGCGATGAAGCATCCTCACGATAATATCCGGGGAGGTGCGATCACTTTCGTCTACTCCGTTACAAAGCGAGGCTGGGTATTTCCCGGCCTTTCTGTTATCCAAAATCCACTGAAAGCCCAGCGGCTGGCTGAGGAGATAAATAATAAACGAGGGGCTGTATGCACAAAGCATCTCCTGTTGAGTTAAGAACGAGCATTGAGATGGCACATAGCCTTGCTCAAATTGGAGTCAGGTTTGTGCCAATACCAGCAGAAACAGACGAAGAGTTTCATACGTTAGCCACATCCCTTTCACAAAAGCTGGAAATGATGGTGGCGAAAGCAGAAGCAGATGAGAGAGACCAGGTATGACAACCACTGAATGCATTTTTCTGGCAGCGGGCTTCATATTCTGTGTGCTTATGCTTGCCGACATGGGACTTGTTCAATGACACCTCAGCAAGAAAACGCCCTTCGCAGTATTGCCCGTCAGGCTAATTCTGAAATCAAAAAAGCCAGACAGCAGTTTCCGGATAAAAACGTCGATGACATTTGCCGTAGCGTACTGAAGAAGCACCGCGAAACGGTAACGCTGATGGGATTCACACCGACTCATTTAAGCCTGGCGATCGGCATGTTAAACGGCGTCTTTAAGGAACGGTGAACATGAAAAGCAAAATCATCAGGGAGCTACAGGCTCCTTTTTTATTGTTCGCATTCACCCTCAAGCGTATTAACCAACAATTCAGGGATTAATGAAAGATGGCAGACATCATTGATTCAGCATCAGAAATCGAAGAATTACAGCGCAATACAGCAATAAAAATGCGTCGTCTGAACTACCAGACTGTATCCGCAACTCATTGTTGTGAATGTGGCGATCCGATAGATGAGCGAAGACGCCTGGCTGTTCAGGGTTGTCGGACTTGTGCAAGTTGCCAGGAGGAGATCGAACTTAAGAACAAACAATGGGGACTGTGATGGCCTCAAAGCAGTAAATTTCAACATCGTCCAACTGAGGTGTAAAAATGTTCAGAATCATTTTTCCTAACACCTGGTACGTCGACCACCACGGCACTCCCTGCAGAATCCTGCGTTCTACCCACAACAAAGTTCACTACATCCGAAAAGGCAGAACATGTATCGCCAGCATGTTCCGCTTTAATCATGACTTTGAACCTGTGAATAAAGCTGATGCAGATCGGATAGCAGAAGAGATCGAAACGGCAGAACACATTAAGAAGTTACGTGCCATACGCAGGAAATAGAAAAATTGATAAATTCAATACTGCATTTCTCAGCATTAAATTTATCTCTATGACCAGTCAAGAGATGTACCTGCCATGAGCTTAATATCATGTCAGATATATCGGTCACAAACTCCCTCAGCAGCTAAGAGGAGGACAAATGTCTCGACTAATCACTTTACAGGACTGGGCTAAAGAAGAATTTGGGGACTTAGCACCAAGTGAGCGAGTTCTGAAAAAATACGCGCAAGGGAAAATGATGGCCCCACCCGCTATAAAAGTTGGTCGCTACTGGATGATTGACCGAAATTCCCGTTTTGTAGGAACGCTTGCAGAACCGCAACTCCCAATAAACGCAAACCCAAAACTCCAACGGATAATCGCTGATGGCTGCTAGACCCCGATCTCACAAAATCTCTATACCCAATTTATATTGCAAATTAGATAAGCGAACCGGAAAGGTATATTGGCAATACAAACATCCACTATCCGGTCGTTTTCATAGCTTAGGAACTGATGAGAATGAAGCAAAACAAGTTGCTACTGAAGCAAATACCATTATTGCTGAACAACGTACCCGACAAATATTAAGCGTCAATGAGCGTCTAGAAAGAATGAAAGGCAGGCGCTCAGACATTACGGTGACAGAATGGCTTGATAAATATATTTCTATCCAGGAGGACAGGCTGCAACATAATGAACTAAAACCCAACTCCTATCGGCAAAAAGGTAAACCCATTCGTCTTTTCCGTGAGCATTGTGGAATGCAACACCTCAAGGATATTACCGCACTTGATATTGCCGAAATAATTGATGCTGTAAAGGCTGAAGGTCATAACAGGATGGCGCAAGTCGTGAGAATGGTGTTGATCGACGTCTTCAAAGAAGCACAACACGCAGGACATGTTCCGCCAGGATTTAACCCAGCGCAGGCAACAAAACAACCGCGAAATCGAGTAAACCGCCAAAGATTATCACTGCCCGAATGGCAGGCAATATTTGAAAGCATAAGCAGACGGCAGCCCTATTTAAAATGCGGCATGCTACTTGCTCTTGTTACTGGACAACGTTTAGGCGATATCTGCAATTTGAAATTCTCTGATATATGGGACGACATGTTGCACATTACTCAGGAAAAAACCGGTTCAAAACTTGCTATTCCGCTTAGCCTGAAATGCGATGCTCTGAATATTACCCTTCGTGAAGTTATATCTCAGTGCAGGGATGCTGTTGTTAGTAAATATCTGGTCCATTACCGTCACACTACCTCTCAAGCAAACAGAGGAGACCAGGTTTCTGCAAATACTCTTACAACGGCTTTTAAAAAGGCCAGGGAAAAATGTGGCATAAAATGGGAGCCAGGAACTGCGCCCACATTTCATGAGCAGCGATCTCTGTCAGAACGGTTATATCGGGAACAGGGTCTGGATACGCAAAAGTTGTTAGGTCATAAATCCAGAAAAATGACCGACCGATACAATGATGATCGTGGTAAAGACTGGATTATCGTAGATATCAAAACAGCATAGAAAATAGCCAGTTTTGGGGAAGGGTTTTGGGGAAAGTTTTGGGGAAGATTTTACATCATCATAAAACAACGGGCGTGTTATACGCCCGTTTCAATATTTAACACATGTAGTGATTACATATTCTTGATGATCGCGTCACCAAACTCTGAACATTTCAGCAGTTTAGCGCCTTCCATCAGACGTTCGAAGTCATAGGTTACGGTCTTCGCATTGATTGCGCCTTCCATACCTTTAACAATCAGGTCTGCGGCTTCAGTCCAGCCCATATGGCGCAGCATCATCTCCGCGGAGAGAATGATAGAGCCTGGGTTTACTTTGTCCTGACCGGCATATTTCGGTGCTGTACCGTGGGTGGCTTCAAACAGTGCGCATTCGTCACCGATGTTTGCACCAGGGGCGATACCGATACCGCCAACCTGTGCTGCCAGTGCGTCAGAAATGTAGTCACCGTTGAGGTTCATACAGGCGATAACGTCGTATTCAGCCGGACGCAGCAGGATCTGTTGCAGGAATGCGTCAGCAATCACGTCTTTAATGACGATCTCTTTGCCGGTGTTCGGGTTTTTGACTTTCAGCCACGGGCCGCCGTCGATCAGTTCACCGCCAAACTCTTCACGCGCCAACTGGTAACCCCAGTCTTTAAACGCGCCTTCGGTGAACTTCATGATATTGCCTTTGTGCACCAGGGTCACTGAGTCACGGTCGTTGGCAATTGCGTATTCTATTGCTGCTCGTACCAGACGTTTGGTGCCTTCTTCAGAACACGGCTTAATGCCGATACCGCAATGTTCCGGAAAGCGAATTTTCTTCACCCCCATCTCTTCACGCAGGAATTTGATCACTTTCTCAGCGTCAGCAGAGTCAGCTTTCCATTCGATACCTGCATAAATGTCTTCCGAGTTTTCACGGAAGATGACCATATCAGTCAATTCAGGGTGTTTAACCGGGCTTGGAGTGCCCTGGTAGTAACGAACCGGGCGCAGGCAGATGTAGAGATCCAGTTCCTGGCGCAGTGCTACGTTCAGAGAACGAATACCGCCACCAACCGGAGTAGTCAGCGGGCCTTTGATGGCAACGCGATATTCACGAATCAGATCAAGGGTTTCAGCAGGTAGCCAGACGTCCTGACCATAAACCTGGGTGGATTTTTCACCGGTGTAAATTTCCATCCAGGAGATTTTACGCTCGCCTTTAT
>OBUY01000514.1_pt1 | contig 15458 bp, 12 predicted proteins | sample 1475781 | NCBI WGS metagenome assembly OBUY01 (sample SAMEA2579912, study PRJEB22360) | human gut metagenome | biome: human gut; feature: human-associated habitat; material: faeces | place: Denmark | collected 2008/2010 | reverse complement strand
TAAGATAAATATTTTAAATAATATATTAGTTATTTTAGATAATGATACGGCTGGTTACTCTGTTTACAAGGATATTGACAAAATAGTTTTGCCAAAGAATCTAAAAGTTATAACTCTTCCTAATCATATAGATTTTGACAATTTCAAATGCAAAGGCCCTCAAGGAGATTCTTATGAAAACATCAACAGAAAAGCAGTTTCTATAGAATGCTTTTTAGACTACAGTCTAATTAATGAAGATGTTTATGTTAGATGGACTGGATTTGATAAAAATTTAGTTCAATATCAAGGGAATATTGAACCAAAGGATTTATTAATCAAATCATTCCATAAATACTCCAATCGAGAATATAATTATGATAAAATGAAATATCTTATTGACTATATTTTGGAAAGTTGGATACCTCAATAATATCCCCCTATAAATTAAAATAAAAAAGACCGTAACAATGGATGAACTGCACCCCAAAAATTGGACACAATTTTTGGAGGTGCAGTTTTTTATGTCAAAATATTCAAAAGAAGTTAAAGAAAAAGTCATTAGCCTTTTTGAAAAAGGATTAAGCCCCTTTAGAATTGCTATGGAGCTTGAACTTCCTGAAGGCACCGTAAGAAACTGGCTATACAAGTTTAACCTTAGTCATAATTTGGACCATAAAATTGGTAAACAAGTATTTTCAGCAGATTTTAAACGTAAAGTTCTTGAAACTAGGTGGAAAGATAAGTTATCCTTTAAAGAAACAGCAGAATTATTTAGTTTAGATAATCCTAGCCTAATTGCAGCATGGCAAAAGCGGTATTTAGAGGAAGGGATTTTTGGGTTACAACCCAAGCTAAAAGGTAGACCACCTATGAAGACTAAGAAAGAAATGCGTGAAATTGCTAAACCTAACCGAGCTGAAAAAAAAAGCACAAGCAATTGCCATCGAAAGATTAAGAACAATATATCCTCTTCAGTTTATGCTCAAATACTTTGGTATTAGTCGAAGTACATATTATGCACGCCTAGCTAGCATAAAGAAGGGAGACAAATATGTTGAAGAACGCGAGGCTATTCGTACACTTGTATCGATGAACAAGGGGCGTTACGGATATCGCAGAATCACAATAACATTACATAAATTAGGCTTCCATGTGAATCACAAAGTTGTGATGCGTATTATGAAGGAAGAAAACTTAACATGTAAAGTTCGTCTAAAGAAGTACCGTTCATATAGGGGCAGCGAAGGAAGAATTGCTCCTAATATTATTAAGCGAAACTTTACGGCAACAAAGCCAGATCAAAAATGGACCACAGATATTACCGAATTCCACTTGTTTGGGCGTAAGGTTTATTTATCACCAATCTTAGATATGTATAATGGTGAAATTGTATCCTATGAAATATCAGAACGACCTGTATTAACATAGGTGTTATCTATGCTGGATAAAGCCTTTAAGAACAGGCCAGATAGCAAAGGCTGCAGCTTACATTCGGATCAAGGATGGCAGTACCAGCATAGCAGTTATCAAGAAACATTAAAAAATCACGCTATCATCCAAAGTATGTCTCGAAAAGGAAACTGTTTGGATAATAGCGTGATGGAAAACTTCTTTGGCTTACTAAAATCAGAGTTGTTATATTTAGAGGAATTTACTTCCTATGAAGATTTTATCAACAAATTAAGAGATTATATTGATTATTACAATACAAAACGTATTAAGCTCAAATTAAAAGGAATGAGTCCGGTAGAATACCAAACTCATTCCCAAAAAGTAGCTTAATTATATCTGTCCAAGAAAATGGGTGCAGATCATATTTGTTACGGTCTTTTTCATTTGTTTGTAAAAACTACTCTTAAATTTATTCTATTTAATTCTTTACCCAATTGGAATTATACTTTTATCGTGCTTTCAAAAAACTATAATTATAAAACAAGATATAAAAAACACTCTACTCCCACTCAATTGTAGCAGGTGGTTTAGATGTAATATCGTACACGATACGGTTAATGTGTTGTACTTCGTTTACGATACGACGGGAGATTGTGTCCAATACGTCGTAAGGGATGCGTGCCCAGTCAGCAGTCATGAAGTCTGTTGTTGTTACGCCACGCAATGCCAATGTGTAATCGTATGTACGGAAGTCACCCATAACGCCTACGGTACGTGTAGATGTTAATACTGCAAAGTATTGGTTGATGCTGCGATCAAGGCCAGCTTTTGCAATTTCGTCACGGAAGATGTAGTCCGCATCACGCAAGATGTCGAGTTTTTCTTTAGTGATTTCGCCCATTACGCGGATAGCAAGACCAGGCCCTGGGAATGGTTGACGCCATACGAGGTAATCAGCCAAACCTAATTCAGAACCAAGTTCACGTACTTCGTCTTTGAAGAGGTTGCGCAATGGTTCGATAAGACCTTTGAAGTCTACAACTGCAGGCAAGCCACCTACGTTGTGGTGAGATTTGATAACTTCTGCTTCGCCAGTACCGGACTCGATAACGTCAGGGTAGATTGTACCTTGTGCCAAGAAGTCAACGGAACCGATTTTACGGCCTTCATCTTCAAATACGCGAATGAATTCTTCACCGATAGCTTTACGTTTCGCTTCTGGATCTTCAAGACCAGCCAATTTATCTAAGAAACGTTTTTCTGCATCGACGCGGATGAAATGCATGCCGGAATCTTTGAAAGCCGCTTCTACTTCGTCACCTTCGTTTTTACGCATCAAACCATGGTCAACAAAGATACAAGTCAATTGGTCGCCCACAGCTTTAGAGATAAGAGCTGCCGCAACGGAGCTGTCTACACCGCCAGACAACGCCAACAATACTTTGCCGTCACCAACGGTTTTGCGGATATCTTCAATAGCAGATTTCGCATAGTTTGCCATTGTCCATGTGCCTGTGAAGCCACATACTTCGTACAAGAAGTTGTGAAGCATTTCTTTGCCATGTTCGGTGTGCAACACTTCTGCATGGTATTGCATAGCATATAGTTTACGTTCTGTATTTTGCATAGATGCAACAGGGCAATCCTTAGTATGTGCTACGATTTCAAAGCCTTCAGGAACTTTTGCTACATAGTCAACATGGGACATCCAAACAACTTGGTCTTCGTCCAAGCCTTTGAACAATGGAGATGTAGTATCCACTTTAGTAGGTGTTTTACCGAATTCACGGTTATCTGCAGATTTAACTTCGCCACCTAATGTATGCGCCATAAATTGCATACCATAGCACATGCCAAGGATAGGAATACCAAGTTCAAAAATCTCTTTTTCGATTTTTGGAGAGTTTTCTTCATACACGCTGTTAGGGCCACCTGTGAAGATGATACCTTGCGGTTTTAATTCTTTAATTTTGTCCAGCGCTTTGTTGTATGGATATACTTCGCAGTATACGTGATTTTCACGAACACGGCGCGCGATCAATTGATTATATTGACCACCAAAGTCAACAACAATTACAAATTCCTTGTTTTCCATGCCTTCCTCCATATGCATCTATTTGTGAAAGTATATTCACTATTTTTTATGCCCATACGTTTCTGTACTGGGACGCGTTTTTCCGAGCCAAACGCTAATTTTTCATTACATTTTATTATACCATAGGAAGTATAACGACTCCATATATTCCGTATGTAGATTATAAATAAATCTTTAATGTTCGGATTTCTAGTTATTACTCTTTTGGAGCCTTCCGTATGTAAGTCAATTTACTAACAATATTGAAAGATTTCTAACTATCACTTTTTAGGGTCCTCTCTTTTATACATTTTTACGGCCCCCACGGGACAGATGGAATAGCAGTCACCACAACTGATACAGCCTTTCCCAATGATAAATCGAGTCTTACCTTCGGTGATGCATTGAACAGGACAATCCTCAGCACAAGCACCGCACTTAACGCAAGTATCATCAATATTAAACTTTAGATTTCCCATTATACATCACCTCCTATCTACTGTGTACCTATTAGCCTTTACAAATCTACGTAATCATAAGCACCTATTACGATTCATGTATTTTTGCAATTAAATAACATATATATTTTCAAATACTACCAGTTAAAAGTATTTATTTTTAATTGGTAGTATCTGGAATTTAGCACAACAATAACTATCAAAATTATTTTTTCTTATTTAGTTCACTATTATACGCAATAGCGGAATAGATTGCCTTTGCCACGCCTTGGTGGTTATTGTCTGTCGTTTCGTAACGTGCCGCTTCTTTAATATTCGGCTTGCTATTACCCATGGCTACGCCAGCGCCCGCAAAGCGTAACATAGATAGGTCGTTTTCGCTGTCCCCTAGTGTCATTACCTCGTCAGGGCTTAAGCCCCAATGTTTTGCCAACGCTTCTACGGCTGTGCCCTTTGTAGTATGGGGCAAGACGAATTCTAAATTGCCTTCACTAGAGAGCAGCACATCATAGAATCGTTCACGACCTGTACCGTCGTGGGATAAACCTTGGTATTCATCGCGCAAGTCTTGCAAGATACGTTGACGCATTGGTTCATCACCGTAGAAGATTTGAATCTTCTCAGGCCCTTCGTCTAAGGATTCCATATGGGCTAGTAAATCACATACCATGGTCCGCGTAGCCAAAATAAATGGACGAATATTGGGCCTAAAGAAGAAATTAGATTGCTCTATTTCACATTCAGACATCTTTACCTTTGCTGCTTCATTGCCTTCCGCCAATGCATAATGATCGTACGTTGCTCCTGGCAGACGAGTGTCTCCTATACCAGAAATCTGATTTTTAGTATTAGGCAGATGATTATCCATTATGCCATGCAAAGTCTTTTTATCTTCTCCATTACGTTCACTAGCACATACCCCTAAGCGTTCAGGTGTAATACATCTAGAGGGTGGATACATGCCAAAGATTTGATCTTTCACATAGGCCTCTACATATACGCCATAGGTTAATAGTTTACGTAACAAGTGTAGAGCTTGCTCCTTATCAAAATTTACATGGAATAGACTGCGGTTTTCATCCTTGTCCATCACGTAAGCACCATTGGTGCACATGAAATAGCGTAAGCAAGGCAATTTTTCGATGACATCATTCATCTCATTCCAAGCGCGGCCAGAAGCAATGGCTACGCGAATGCCGCTTTCACGAGCCGCACGAATCGCCTCAATGGCATCCTCAGGAATTGCTTTCGCATCATTTACCAAGGTACCATCTACATCGGATGCGATAAATCGAATTGGCTTATCGCCTGTAAGACCAATATAATTTTTTATAGTTAATGTTTCCTTTGAGGACATACACCCTCCCTCATAGTATCTAAAATAGATTTATCAATATCTTGAATTTTAAATGAGTATCCTCATAGTATTTATAATACACTTACACACATCTTGAGTTTTAGATGCGTATCTTCATAGTATTCTATGGTTATTCTCATAGTATCTAAGATTATTCCCCTAGAGATTTTTTAAATTCAGCTACGATTTCTTCTAAGGTTGTTGGGTTTTCTACGAGTCGTAGTAAAGAGCCACCAATGATATTAGCACCGTCAATGATAGTTTGTTCAATGGTAGGCTCTAACATGGCAGCAGCAAATTCTTTAGAATGGCACACCTTCGGCTCGCCAGCGAGGCGCAATTTAGGATGGAGTGCTGCACATTGATAGCTTACATTACCAATATCTGAACTACCTCCGAGGGCTGCAGCACCTGGTTCAAAATCGAGGCCTATGTCGGCCATTACCTCTTCGATAAGCTTTGTGCCACGATTATTTTGATTCATATCATCATACGGATTGCCATAAAACTCTACGTCCACAGTTGTACCTGTACAAAGGGCCGCCCCTTCAAAGATGTTTTTAATCTGCTCAGATAAACCATTCAAGTACTCACGCTCCGTATGACGCACGGTAACCTCTAATTCACCGAAGGCAGGAATCACATTGGATGCGGTACCTCCAGCTATGATCCACGTACCGATGCGCGTTTCAGGACGCACTTGTTGACGCATCATATCCATAGCGTGAATAGCGAGTTGCACACCATTCACCGCATTGATGCCATTCCAAGGCTCGCCTGCCGCATGGGCTGGCTTACCGTGATACTTAGCACGGAAGCAATCGAGTGCCAAGAATTGTGAATTAGGACGCGTTTCCTCGCCGTCGAGGTGAACCATGATGGCAAAATCGTATTCTTTAAACACCCCTGCATTGCACATATCCACCTTGCAACCCATCGCTTCTTCGTCTGGGGTGCCGATAATGTCGATATCCATGTTGAAGGCTACACCCTCTTGTTGCATTTTATGCAGTGTCAATGCAGCCAATACGCTCATAGATCCGCTCGCAGAATGACCGCAAGCATGACCAACCTCAGGTAGTGCATCGTATTCGCATAGAATCGCCAATCGTCCTTTTGGATGATCTACTTTCACAACAGATGCCTTGAAGGCGGTCGGTAAATTACAGAATTCATAGGTTACGTCCATGCCATGTGTTTCGAGAACAGCACCAATGGTTTTGACGGACTCGAACTCTTGACTGGAAATCTCAGGGTTTTTAGCTAATGTATAATTCACCGCAAAAGCATCGGGAGCGAAGCTTTTACAAAGATCTGAAAATATTTGCGTAAGGGACATAGCGCCTCCAATAATATAAATAAATTTATATAAATAAATGGATATGAACGGCTTTACCTAAGCCAATTAAGATAAATTAATACGGTTCGAAAACTAACATAAACAACAGAGATATGATATATCTAAAATCAGTCCAAATGAAAGCCATTTTTAAATATGAAACTCATGTACTCTTAATTATACAATGTTATTGCCTATTGGTGTAAAATTCCGTACAATATAAACAGAAATGTATAAACCATGTATATGGATGTTTGAGGAGGATACTATGTTTAAGTTCAAAAAATTGACAGCCATCGCCCTCGTAGCGGTAGCAGCAATGGGTTTATTAGCTGGTTGTGGCAACGACAAACCTAAAATGACACAACAAGAAGGTGTATTGCGTGTAGGTTCTGAAACTACATTCCCACCATTCGAATTCACTGAAGGCGACAAATACGTTGGTTTCGACGTTGATTTGTCCGAAGCAATTGCTAAAAAACTTGGTTTAAAAATGGAATTCAAATCCATGGGCTTCGATGCTTTGATTCCAGCAGTTCAATCTGGCGATATCGACATGATCGCAGCAGGAATCAACGCTACACCTGAACGTGAAAAAGTATTGGACTTCTCCGATGTATACTTCGACCAAGGCGGTTTCATCACAGTTGTTCGTAAAGACAACACAACAATCCACAACATGGATGAATTAGCAGGTCATACTGTAGGTGCTCAAATCGGTACAATCCCTGTTGAAATGGCTCAAAAAATCCCTAATACAACAGTAAAACAAATCGATTCCAATGCTAATATTTTCATGGAATTGAAAGCTGGTACAATCGACGGTGCTATCATCGATAACGCAGTGGCTATGTACTACCTCAAACAAGGTGCTGACAAAGACCTTAAACTCGTAGGCGAACCTACTAAAGCTGAAGGTACAGTTCTTGGCATGAAAAAAGGCAACAAAGCTTTACAAGAAGCTGTTAACAAAGCTCTTAAAGAACTTAAAGAAGACGGCACTTACCAAAAAATCTACGACAAATGGTTCGGCGATTACAACAAAAAATAATATCTATCTCTATAAACTAGGATAAATATAACCCCTCTGAAAGACTACAGGACACACAGTATTGTGATTTCAAAGTTTTTTCAGAGGGGATTTTTTATTCTATCCCTCTTTTACGGTCCCTCGCGTTCGTTATATAATAAATACGTATTCTATAGTAAATGTAACTAATTAAAGGAGGCCTTATGGCACAGTACTTTACGGAACGCCTACAAAAGGTCTTCCACATGATTTTCACATCCTACAATCAAGAAATGGCCCAAGAAGGTTTGCGCCAATTAGAACTGATTGTAAATAATCAGCATAGTCCTGATCAACCGAATCATCGGGCCTTGAGAAACGATATGACCACCTCGCTGGAAAATGAAATCGACACCAAAAAGGACGCGTTAAAAATAGCCAATGATCCAGAGGCTCGCGAGATAGCTGATGCGTATGCTTTATTGGCTCGTATCTACGCAGGTCCACGCTTTACATGGGAGGAATCAAACTTCCCAGAAAACAATATGCGCACCTATCAATGCTTGCACGATAGCATTCGTCGTTGTAGCCCCATCGGTACCTTACAAGCATTGCGTATCAATGGAACGATTACACCTACGGTTGAAAAGGATATGTTAATATCCTTTGACGATGCATTTCGTATTGTTTACGACTACGCGGAGCAAGGTGATGCTTTCTGCCAATACATTATAGGCAATGTCTTTTTCTGGCGCGATGACGATCGTATTAGCCTTGCAAGGGATATGATTACACCACCTCGCCTAAGTTTGGCGAAACGTATCCAACAAAGCTTGCAAAAAGGTTCTATACAGGAACGCCTTATAGCCTTACAAGGTACTATTTCCAACGAAACATTACAGAAAAATGCTACTAAACTCGCCAAGGAATGGTTTAACAAAGCGCTCGATAACGGGCTCGCCATGTTCCAAGGCAATCTACGCAACATCTATATCGACGAAGGCGATTTTAATAATGCGCTCCGCGTAGCTTTAACCGCTGCTGAGCTAGGTAATCCAACCATGATGCTCTACACCGGTCTAGACTGTCATGAAAACGGAAAATTCGAGGATGCTTTCACATGGTTTACGAAAGGTGCCGCCCTTGGTCAAGCTGAAAGTACCGCTGAATTAGCAGATTACTACTATCATTTCTATGATACTAAAGAGCTACGCAGAGTCATTCCTTATGATCCTGTAAAAGCAATTGGACTTTACCGCCGTGCAGCTACTAAGTATTTTAGTGATGCCGGCTATGCTGCATTACAAGCCGCCTTTGGCTATATCTTCCACATTGGTCACCTACCGCTAGACTGGGGCCTCATTGCCGACTTAACCCACATGGCAGCCACAAAAGAGCGCTTTATGTTCTCCTTGCCATACATTGGTTACATGCGAATCCATGGCTTAGGGGTAACGAAAAATATACGTTTCGGTGTACAATCCTTAACACGTGTACTAGATGAAGAAAAGCGCGCATTAGAAGAGGAAGATCGCGTTCTCTTCTATGATATTACACGAGCTTTAACACGCGTTGCCTTAGGGTATGCCTATGAAAAAGGCTATATTTCTGGCAAACCTGATTTAGATGCTGCAGTAGCCTATTACGAAGAATCCCATCAATACATTCTGTCTCACAAAGCTAATTTAGATGAAGAGTTAAAAGATATTCCTATCGATGATGAAGCAGAAGAACGGTTAGTGGCCTTTGAAGAGGTCGATGGCCATTGGCAATACAAGGAAGGTATTACAGAGTCTACTACAACAGTACGTCCTGGTCATACGGAATGGCCTCAAAATGCGGCTCGTTTATCTGTAAATAAGGATGACTTCTTATGGGATACTACCTTATATGATTGGCAAACCATTGAGCACGCCTTAACATCACAAGACGAAATGAAGCTAAGCTTTTACAATCATTTCCTATCCGTTCCAGATAAGCTACGCAACATTTTTAAGCTAGATGTAAAGCGTATGCTACGTGATATGTACCAAGTCAGACTCCATGGTTATGACCCATCAGAAGGTCAAGAGACCATTTACCGAGCACTGCTCAAGAAAGAGAATGCCATTCAGCTATTAAAAGACCTCTACGATACGCACCAATTGCCTATATTAGGAGACAACTGGTCCATCGAAACGAACGAGGAAAAGCCGACTTGGCATTATGTACTCGATGTAGATCAACAAGCATTCCTACTTGAAGAATACGACGATGCTAACGCCATGATACAAACTGCACTACAAGGCTTAAAAGACAAAAAATACGAACAAATTAATGTCCGTACCCATGACTTTATTGGCCCATCCTATTTCATTTTCAGAGGCAATCACGCAAATCCATTTAGAGTTCAACTCTATCTAAAAGAATCCGTGCGCCACTCCATCGACAAAGATGGAAACCCTCTAGATACGCCAGGTAATACCTATCTATTTGAACAACATTTAGGTAACGAAGTATCATTAAACTACTGGATTCAAAAAACGATTAATACCTTAGAAATTCCTGAACTAGACAACTGGAAAAAACTCAGCGTACCTAAGGCATTACAATAAAAATGACCCAGAACATAAAAGGAGCTAGTACATAATGTACTAGCTCCTTTTTTATAACCTATGAACAAGCTAAACTATTATAAATGATCATGAGGGTAATGAACACGGAAATTCCTATAAACCAACATCGACAAACTGCTGTTCATAAGTATTTTCCACAGTTTCTTGTATAACCATGTCGCTACGATGTACCTTATCAAGCATCTTGGAACGAGCCGTTGTAATCGCGCTTTCACTATGTTTACCACCACGCCAAGCAAACTTGGATGTACCGATGGTATATTTCAAGGTCGCATAAGGACCACTCAAATGATGAGATGCCGTTTGGTAACCCGCATCAAGAGTAAGATGTGGTGTAATATGGAATTCTGCACCCACTTTAAACCCTTTAATAGCATCGCGCTTATTTAATTTATAATAGCCTACTCTTACAGCCTCTCTCCCACGCCAATTATAATAGTCCGCATAGACACGAGCCCATCGAGCATTTTTAAAGGTCCGTGAGTACCCTACATCAAATCCACTGGCAGCAACCTTTTCTAATAGCATCCAATGATTTTCATAAGCAGCTATACCATAATTATAAAGACTTTGATCAGGATCCATACCATATGGATACAATCCTGCAGGATCACCCAATACAACACTACGCCCATGGAGACCTATATATTTTCTTTCATCAGTCCCTAGATTTCGGTACAGATTAGCATGAAATTCATTAAGGCCTGCCACATATTCTACACCGCCACTAACGCGCTTATAACCACCTTTAAACACATGGTCATAGAACGCATTAACACCAACATAAGCATGTTCACCTTTGCTAAGACGACGATAGCCAATGCCAATATTAGCATTCATTCCTAATGATTCTTTCTTATCTGTTTGCTTATCATGTGTTATAAACGTCCCTGCAGGTCTGGCTGGCTCCAAATAACTATCTAATTTATAAGATGAAATTTTTTCTCCACTGCGCCCAATACGACCTTGTACAAAGACAACGCTTTTAGCATTTTCATCATAATGGGTTATAGGTTGCAAGGTCTCAATATACAATTTATTGATTTCAGTAGATTTTAAACTTTTCGAAGTTACAGTATGTAGATCATCATGTCTCATCGATGATTCACCAACATAATGGTGCTGACTATGCGTCTCTTTCGAATCTTTCATACCAACACCAACTACGATATCTGTGCGATCCATCCAATTGGAACGAACAGCTTCATGTTTAGCCGCATTCACTTCTGTAGTAGAATCTGCAATACCTTGGCCATGTCCATTTTGTACATCTGCTGCAAAACCTGTAGCACTAAACACACATGCTACAGCACCTAAAACCATTGCTTTTATCATTAATGTCTTACTCATATAAATTACTTCCCTATTATTACATGTCTTATTTAATATCTATAATCTAAACTACAGTGGTATTATAGATGATCGATTGGCGCTAAATAATCGTATTCAATGTCATCAAAGGACTCTACAATCATGTCTTGACGACGTACCTTATCTAGCATTTTAGAGCGAGCTGTAGTAATCGTATCATCACTATGCTTACCACCCCAGAAGGCAAATTTAGATGTGCCTAATGTATATTTAAGAGTGCCATACATACCTTTCGACATGTTATTAGCATTGTTATACCCAATATCTAAAGATATATGTGGTGTCAACTGTAATTCAGCACCAATTTTAATGCCTTTATAATGGTTAGCATTTCGTGCAGTAAACCATGGCACGGACCAATGACCTGGACGTCCCCAATTATATTCTTGTTTATGGCTAAATCCATTGCCGTTCCAACGATAACCATTTACATAGGCACGAGCCCAACGTGCATTTTTAAAGGATCTTACAATCCCTATTTCATAGCCATCTAACACGCCACCACCTACATAGGTATTATAATTTTCACTAGGAATGGTATTATATGGGAATGTATCTGGATAGCCATTAGGATACAACCGTTTAGGATATGGATTACCGCCACCGCCTTTTACGGGTTCCTTATCACCAAGGCCTCTATACACATTGGCATACACTTCGTTGAGACCATTCACATACTCTACACCACCGCTGATACGATTGTAATTTCCTGTGAAAGCACGATCTACAAAAGCGTTAACACCTATATAAGCATGTTCATGTTTACTAAGAATACGATAACCAACACCTAAGCTACCAACCGTTCCTAACGACTCAGATGTTTTTTCATCTGTATTGATTTCCGAAAAAACATCAAACCCAAATGGTGACATTACAAGGTCTGGCGTGAAATAACCTCTTACCTCTTTAGAGGAGATTTTCTCACCACCACGGCCAATACGACCTTGTACGAACACAACGCTCTTAGAATTTTCATCATAATGGGTAATAGGTTGTAATGTTTCTATATAGGCTTTAGTGATATTCCCGTAATCTGATTTTGTATTGTAAAAGTTATTATTATAATCACTAGGGAACATCCCCTTATGCGAATCAGATGTACCACCAGTTTGAACACCTATGGCAATATCTGTTCGATCTAACCAACTAGAACGAACTGCTTCATGCTTAGCCCCATTCACTTCTGTAGTAGAGTCTGCAATACTTTGGCCATGTCCATTTTGTACATCTGCGGCAAACCCTGTAGCACTAAACGCACATGCTATGGCACCTAATACCATGGCTCTAAATACTAACTTGCTTTTCATATATTACTTACGCCCCACTAACCTTTATAAGTGATCATAAGGTACTACCATCCAGAATTCTTCATAGGTATTACCTACTCGCATTGGACTGCGATCTACTTTATCTAACATTCTAGCCCGTGCATTGGTAATGGTATCATCACTGTGCTTACCACCATGCCAAGCAAATTTAGATGTACCCAATGTATATTTAACAAAGCCATAGGCCCCACTAGAATGATTATTATCTGATGTATACCCTACATCTAGAGAAACATGTGGTGTAAGTTGCAATGTAGTACCAGCTTGCCAGCCGTGGCTTTTACCAACATTAAGAGCTAAGGCTGGTCCTTCACCATGAGTTTTAACACCTAAACCATTCCAATGATAAGCTCCTACATAAGCACGTGCCCATCGAGCATTTTTAAAGGTGCGTGCATAGCTTACATCATATCCGGACAATGCTTTTTGAGATTTGTAAACTGTATAGCCTGCAGGGCCACCATCTAACAAGAATTCAAAATAACCTTCATATAAAGGTACATTATAAGGTTCAGATTTTGTACTATTTAACCCCTTATAGATATTAGCGCGAACTTCATTAAGGCCAGATACATATTCCAAACCGCCGCTGATACGGTTATATTTTTTCGAGAAAGAATGGTCATAGAACGTATTAATGCCTACATACGCATGTTCATGCTTACTGAGAACACGATAGCCTAACCCAACATTGGCAACAGTCCCCAATGACTTAGTATCATGATGTTCCTCAGGTCTATACCGTTGTTCACCTTTTTTTGTAATTGGATTGTACGGATACCAAAATCCTCCATTACCACCAGAGAAATAACTAGCCTTATCTTCTTGTCCACCTTTACCGATGCCGCCTTGTACAAAGAACACTGATTTAGAGTTTTCATCATAATGGGTCAAAGGTTGTAATGTTTCAACAGAAACTTGAGCTCCCATCTTAGATTGAGCCCCTACAGTAATATCTGTGCGATCCATCCAATTTGAACGAACTGCTTCATGCTTTGCCCCATTCACTTCTGTAGTAGAATCTGCGTAACCTTGCCCATGCCCATTGGCTGCCATTCCTGTAATAGTGAAAGCACATCCTATAGATCCTAAAACTAACGCCTTAATAATTATGTTTTTTCTCATAACTTACACGCTCCCCTCGTTTTGTATAAGAAATAAAACCACACAACCCTATCCGCCCTTCACGTTTATTTCATGGTTTATTCATCTTAATTATAGGTATGCTATTTTCCATAGTCAATATAAAGCCCTATAGTTAAACGATAGTTAAAGATTCTCTAAATCATTATGTTACAAATTGATTTCTATTTTCAGGCAAAAGAAAAAGACCACCCGCAAGCTGGGTGGTCTTTTTTCTGGGGAATGAAATTGTTATTTGAATAAAGGCAAGATTGCGTTTGCTAAACCAGTAAGTGCAGCCAAAATTGCTTTAATGATAGTTGCTACCATTGCTCTTCCTCCTTCTCATATAAGCACAATAACTAAACTAACTATAAACATCTTAAACTAGGACATTAAATCTAATGTGAAATGAGTAAAAATTTACACATTAATTTTTCATGAGGGAAATGACAATGTCTCAATTAATACGATTAGTTATATGAGAAAGATAGCATACAATGAATTCATAAATTTCTATAAAATTTTAATAATTAACAAACTAAGAGATGTAAATTTTCATAAACGTACTTACAGGACAGATACATATAACAAGAAAACCCTTCTCTCACTACTTTAGTATAAGAATAACTAAAGATAGTATAGAGAAGGGTTTCCTATTTAGAAGTTAATACATAATAGACAAATCATAGTATGTATTATGTTCTTTGGATTATAGAGATGTAACAACCTCTGCACATCGATGGCAAAGTGTAGGGTATTTGCTGTCTTGACCTAAATTTATTTTTTATCCGAATCAGGTTTTATCCCTAATGCCTCTTCTTGTACATACAACCGTTTTGTCTTTTTTTCCAATAATCGATCATAGAGCTTATTACCGGTTTCCACATTCACTTTAACGTCGGAATCGTCTTTTTTATCCACACCTAACTCATCTAATAATTCTTTAGCGCGCTTTTCTTCTTTATCCAATAATTTTTTCTCTATTTTTTTTGTCATGGACATAATATAGCCCTCCATTCAAAAATAATGAAACCTCTATATATAATCATTATACCTTAAAAGGTCCAATATTATAATCAGATAAAATTAATAAAGTCACTATAACCGATATATCAGATAAATATAATCATTTTTCGCTTTATATTCATTATATGTTATATACTTCTTACTACCTCTGCACAGCGGTGGCAAAGTGTAGGGTGTTCGCTGTCTTGACCTACTGTATCGCGGTGGATCCAGCAGCGTTCACATTTTTCAAGTTCAGATGGAGCAACTACTGTTGCAACGCCTGTTTCTTCGTCTTTTACAGCCTCTGCTGGAGCAGCGCCATTTACGATGTGAGCTTCGGATACGATAACGAGTTTAGCTAAGCCTTCTTCACCAAGAGCGTTCAATGCGTCGAATGCAG
>OBUY01000502.1_pt1 | contig 15780 bp, 16 predicted proteins | sample 1475781 | NCBI WGS metagenome assembly OBUY01 (sample SAMEA2579912, study PRJEB22360) | human gut metagenome | biome: human gut; feature: human-associated habitat; material: faeces | place: Denmark | collected 2008/2010 | reverse complement strand
GAGGTGGTTTCACCCGTCTTTTTTTGATTGACATAAATGCGGAAAATTCATAAACTAAAGGAAAACGATTACAGTGTATAGGAGTGATTTGAGATGGTTAAAAGAATTAATGTCACAATTGCTAAAGTTTCCATGATTATTAAAGGTTATGAATGTGGACCAGGTGTTCCAAAATTTTTGGTACAGTTAACGCATAAAGTGTCAGGAGTTATCGCTGATAAGCTCCTAGTCGGGACTGCAGGTAAGGATCGTCAGATTAGTCGAGTATACTTGTCAGATGACAAGGGACAAGAAGTTAGCAGTGCCAGTGAGTATCTAGTTATCCAAATGCCTGTTACTTTTGATAGTCAAAAAAATACTGCTGTAGCTTGTCCATTTTATTACAATCTAGAAACTTTGCACAACACTTGGGTAGAAGATTATCCAGTTACTATAAAGGGATTAGAAGTATTTTTTGGTGGTGAAGTGGCTGAACTATCTGGAACTTTTGATATTATCCATAACCGTCTATCGCCGGATACTGATAACTTTAATAAGCGTGGCTTTTATTCTGGCACTTATCTTAATCCATTGACGAAAGAAAATGAAAAACTCACCCTTCACTATGTGGCTTACGAACCTAAACCCTTAAAATCGGGAGATAGTTTTCCTTTACTTATCTGGCTTCATGGTCAAGGTGAAGGCGGGGTAGACACGGATATTACCCTTCTTGGAAATGAAGTAGTAGCTCTTGCAAGACCTGAGATTCAATCACATTTTTCAACAAATGATCAAAAAGGAGTTTATGTTTTAGCGGTTCAATCGCCAACATATTGGATGGATGAGGGCGATGGGACCAATGGTGCGGGCGCTGGTAATTCGCGTTACACAGAGATTTTGATGGATACCATCAAAAATTATGTTGCGAGCACGCCAGCTGTGGATACCAAGCGCATTTACCTAGCAGGTTGTTCAAATGGCGGCTACATGACGATTAATCTTGCTATTTCAAATCCTGGTTATTTTGCGGCTCTAGTCCCTCAAGCGGCAGCCTATTCTTATTATCAATATGAGAGAAATACTGACGGTTCATACGCTATCTCACCTTTTTCTAATAGCTTCATTCGTAACGATGCCCTTTATTTTGATGAGGAAAAAATACTAGCGCTAAAAGAGATACCGATGTGGTTTATCCACGCAGCCAACGACACGATTGTTAATCCAAAGGATTATTCATTGCCTATTTATAAGAATTTGCTAGATAGCGGAGCTGAGAACAAGTGGTTTTCATACTTTGAAAGTGTCGAGGGAAGAGACATGCAAGGTGTCTCTTACCTTGGGCATTTATCTTGGATTTATTTCTTTAAAGATCAAGTGTCAGGGGTGCAGGATATTTCTGCTATCAAAAGTGCGAAAGATTTATCAGGCTTTTCTCCAAGTAATAAGGGAAAAGGCGGCATAAGCATAGCTAAAGTCTCAGGGAAAACCTATCACAATATCTTTGATTGGTTAAATGACCAGAAGAAAGCATAATAAAAGACCGTTAAAACGGTCTTTTTGACTATGATTGTCAGAAATGATTACATTTCATTAGGAGCTTCAACGCCAAGGAGACGAAGGGCTTCTTTAAGAACTGTAGCAGTTGCGTAGCTTAGTGCTAGACGGCTATCACGTTCAGGGCTTTCGTCAAGGATACGTGTGTGTGCGTAGTATTTGTTGAAGCTTTGTGCAAGGCTGATAGCGAATTTCGCAATGATTGATGGTTCAAAGTTATCAGCTGAACGTTTGATAATGCGTGGGAAGTCTTGGATAAGTTTCACAATTTCCCAGCTTTCAGCATCATCAAGGCTGTAAACGTCGTTTACAGATGGTGTAAACTCAGCTTTACGAAGGATTGATTGGATACGAGCGTGAGCATATTGAACGTAAGGTCCAGTTTCACCTTCAAATGACACCATAGCGTCAAGGTCGAAGTCATAACCGTTCAAGCGGTCTGTTTTCAAATCGTAGAACTTGATAGCGCCGACACCGACAGCATGAGCAACAGCTTCTTTATCAGCAAGGTTAGGGTTTTTAGCGTTGATTTGATCTTCAGCACGTTTAACAGCTTCAGCGATTGTCGGTTCAAGAAGGATAACGTTACCTTTGCGAGTTGAAAGTTTTTTACCTTCTTTAGTAACAAGACCAAATGGTACGTGAGTGATATCTTCATTCCATTTGAAGTCCATTTCGTTAAGAACGGCTTTCAATTGTTTGAAGTGAGCTGATTGTTCGTTACCAACGACGTAGATGGCTTTGGCAAAGTCATAAGTACGTTTGCGGTAAAGAGCGGCAGCCAGGTCACGTGTGATGTAAAGTGTTGCACCGTCAGATTTTTTAATCAATGCTGGATGTTCGATACCGTATTTTTCAAGGTTAACAACTTGAGCACCTTGAGATTCTTCAAGAAGACCTTTTTCAGTCAAGATATCGACAACTTCATCCATTTTATCGTTGTAGAAAGCTTCACCGTTAAAGCTGTCAAATGAAACACTAAGTTCATTGTAAAGGCGGTTAAATTCAACAAGACTTTCCTCACGGAACCATTGCCATAGTGAGATAGCTTCTTCGTCGCCTACTTCCAATTTACGGAACCATTCGCGAGCTTCTTCATCAAGTTCTGGTTGTGTCTCAGCTTCAGCGTTGATACGAACGTAAAGTTTCAAGAGTTCGTCGATTGGGTGAGCTTTAACAGCTTCTTCGTCACCCCATTTTTTGTAGGCAACAATCAACATACCGAATTGTTTACCCCAGTCACCGAGATGGTTGATTTTAACAGCTTTATAACCAAGTTTTTCAAAAATATTAGCCAAGCTATCACCGATAACAGTTGAACGAAGGTGTCCAATTGAGAATGGTTTAGCGATGTTTGGACTAGACATATCGATAGCAACATTGCGACCGTGTCCTTCATCTTGGCTAGCGTAGTCGCTTCCGTTTGCGATAACTTGCCCTAGGACATCAGCAGAAATGCTTTTTTTGTCAAGGAAGAAGTTGATGTATGGTCCAACAGCTTCGATTTTTTCAAAGCCAGCTGTGTCCATTTTTTCAGCAATATCTGCTGCAATCATTTGTGGTGCTTTACGAAGGATTCGAGCCAATGAGAATGCTGGAAAGGCAAGGTCCCCCATATCAGAATTTTTTGGCACTTCAAGCAGATTAACAATTTGTTCTTGGTCTAATTCTGGAACAATAGTGTGAATGCGTTCTGCAATTGTACGTTTAGTATCCATGATTTTCTCCTAAATTAGTTAGTCATATTATTTTAACATAAAAATAAGAAATAAACGAGGTAAGTGATAAGAAAACGTTTGAAGGAGTAAACATTAAGACTTCATAAGGAAGATAGCCCAAGGAAAGGTGAAAAAATTCCATTTTTTTGGTATAATTTTAAGGATAAATATACACAAAGGGAAAGTTAAATGAATAAAATAGAACGTCAAAATCGAATTAAACGTTTGATTCAATCGGGCCATATCGGCACGCAAGAGGAAATCAAGCGACATTTGCAGGAAGAAGGCATTAACGTCACTCAAGCGACCTTGTCACGTGACCTTCGTGAAATTGGACTGTTGAAATTACGCGATGCTTCAGGAAAACTCTACTACAGCCTATCAGAAACTTCAGAGACAACTTTTGGAGCAAATATCCGTTCATATATTTTAAAGGTAGCTCGTGCAGGTTTCATGTTGGTGTTACATACTAATCTTGGTGAAGCAGATGTTTTAGCCAACTTGATTGACAGCAGCGATATTGCTGAAATTTTAGGAACTGTGGCTGGCGCTGATACTTTGTTGGTCATTTGTAAAGATGAAGAAACAGCAAAAGCCTTTGAAAGTATCTTGTCAATAGGCTTATGAGCAACTATGAAGAAGCCGTAGAACGATTGCTAGAAGTCATAAAAAAGCATGATAGCGTCATCGAATTTCAGAAGGCTGAAGAAAGGGTAAAGGACTTTCCAGAACTAGAAGAATTGGTCAAAGATATGAAGGCTTATCAGCAGGAGGCTGTGCTTTTTCACAAGATTGATAAAGCGCACGCTGAGAAAAAAGCTGGTGAGCAAGCTGACCAGTTGCAAGAAGAACTATCAGACCTTCCAATTGTCAAAGATTATCGTGCAAAAATGCAAGATGCCAGTGATCTAGTTCAATATATAACAAATAGCTTGGAAACGAAAATTAACGAGGAGTTAAGTAATGGCAAAAGATAAAATTTCTCCAGGCATGCAACAGTATTTGGATGTCAAAAAAGACTATCCAGAGGCTTTTTTACTTTTCCGCATGGGAGACTTTTACGAACTATTTTATGATGACGCCGTTAAGGCGGCACAGATTTTAGAGATTAGTTTAACTAGTCGTAATAAAAATGCTGACAATCCTATTCCGATGGCTGGTGTTCCTTATCATTCAGCCCAACAATACATTGATGTCTTGGTTGAGATGGGGTATAAGGTTGCCATTGCTGAGCAGATGGAAGATCCGAAGCAGGCAGTGGGTGTGGTTAAGCGTGAAGTCATTCAGGTGATTACACCAGGGACAGCGGTTGATTCTTCTAAGCCAGATAATGCTAATAATTTCTTGGTAGCCATCGATTCAGATGGTAAAACTTTTGGTTTGGCATACATGGATGTGTCAACGGGTGAGTTTTACGCGACAAGTTTGTCTGATTTTACAAGCCTAAAAAGTGAGATTTTAAATCTCAAGGCTCGTGAAATCGTGGTTGGTTATGACCTTTCTGAAGATGAGCAACACAGCTTGGTTAAACAACTCAATCTCTTATTATCGTTTGAGCAAGAGCGCTATGAAGATGTACATTTGATTGACCCTAATTTAACAGCGTTAGAGATTTCTGCTGCTGAAAAATTACTTCAATACGTTCACACAACACAAAAACGTGAACTTAGTCACTTGCAAAAGCTTGTTCACTATGAAATCAAAGACTATCTTCAAATGTCTTATACGACAAAATCAAGTCTTGATTTGCTAGAAAATGCCCGTACTAGCAAGAAACACGGTAGTCTTTATTGGTTGCTTGATGAGACTAAAACTGCCATGGGGATGCGTTTGTTGCGTAACTGGATTGATCGTCCCTTGGTTAACCAAGAACAAATTGAAGAACGTCAAAATATTATTCAAGTTTTCTTAGACAACTTCTTTGAACGTAGTGATTTGACGGACAGTCTAAAAGGTGTCTATGATATTGAACGTTTGGCTAGTCGCGTGTCATTTGGAAAAGCCAATCCAAAAGATTTGCTTCAACTTGGTCATACTTTGGGACAAGTGCCAACGATTAAAGCTATCTTGGAGTCTTTTGATAGTCCGTACCTTGACAAGCTTGTCAACAGCATTGACACTTTACCAGAGCTAAAGTCATTGATTAGCTCTGCTATTGATTCAGATGCTCAAGCGGTGATTACGGAAGGAAGTATTATCAGAACTGGTTTTGATGAGACTTTGGACAAATACCGTAAAGTCATGCGCGAAGGGACAAGCTGGATTGCTGAGATTGAAGCTAAAGAACGTGCGGCAAGTGGCATTACAAATCTAAAAATTGATTACAATAAAAAAGATGGCTATTATTTCCATGTCACAAATTCTAACCTTTCTTTGGTGCCAGATTACTTCTTCCGTAAAGCAACTTTGAAGAATTCAGAGCGTTTTGGTACAGCAGAATTGGCTAAAATTGAAGGTGAAATGCTAGAAGCGCATGAGCAATCAGCGAGTCTGGAATACGATATTTTCATGCGTGTTCGCGCACAGGTGGAACGTTATATTTCACGTCTGCAAGATTTGGCAAAAGCTATTTCTACAGTCGATGTTCTGCAAAGTTTGGCAGTGGTTGCGGAAAATAATCATTACGTGCGTCCAACTTTCAACAATAATCATGAAATTAAGATTGATAAAGGTCGCCATGCAGTTGTTGAAAAAGTCATGGGCACGCAAGAGTATATTCCAAATACCATTACATTTGGCAGAAATACCAATATTCAGCTGATTACTGGTCCAAATATGAGTGGTAAATCAACTTATATGCGTCAGTTAGCTTTGACGGTTATCATGGCACAGATGGGGTCATACGTTGCTGCTGAGAGTGTTAGTCTTCCAGTTTTTGATGCGATTTTCACACGTATCGGTGCGGCGGATGATTTGATTTCAGGTCAGTCAACCTTCATGGTGGAAATGATGGAAGCCAATCAAGCCATTAAACGTGCTAGTGAAAAATCTTTGATTCTCTTTGATGAATTGGGACGCGGGACAGCGACTTATGATGGAATGGCTTTAGCACAATCTATCATTGAGTATATCCACGATCACATTGGTGCTAAGACCATGTTTGCGACTCACTATCATGAATTGACATCTCTGTCAACTACCTTGACACATCTTGTAAACGTCCATGTTGCAACGCTTGAACGTAATGGTGATGTGACTTTTCTTCATAAAATCGCAGAAGGACCAGCTGACAAATCTTATGGTATTCACGTTGCGAAAATTGCAGGTTTGCCAGAAGATTTGTTGCAACGAGCAGGTAGTATTTTAACCAATCTCGAATCAGGTGCTGCGCAGCTTCATTTGACAGCAGAAACTGAAGAAAAAACTCAAGTGAAGACAGAAGCGGCAGAACCTGTTGCAGAGCAGCTTAGCTTATTTGCAGATGACTCAAGTAACCAAGAAGTGATTGAAGCTCTTAAAAAAGTGGACTTGATGAATCTAACACCAATGCAAGCCATGAATGTCATTTATGAATTGAAAAACATGTTATAAAAGTAAGAGGCAATCTAAAAGCAGATTGCCTTTTTACTTTGTGTTATAATTAAAGGTAAACAATCCTGAATGAAAGGAAAAGGAATGCCGCTTCAAAACTGCATTCTATCAGATAAATTATGAGTAAAATTATTGAGTTGCCAGAGGTTTTGGCCAACCAGATTGCTGCAGGTGAAGTTGTTGAACGACCAGCTAGTGTGGTTAAAGAATTGGTTGAAAATTCGATTGATGCTGGAAGTAGTCAGATTACCATCGAGATTGAAGAATCAGGTCTTAAGAAGATTCAAGTCACTGATAATGGTGAGGGAATTTCTCAAGAGGATGTAGCGTTGAGTTTGCATCGTCATGCTACAAGTAAGATTAAAAGCCAAGCAGACCTTTTTCGTATCAGAACTTTGGGATTTCGCGGTGAGGCCATCCCTTCCATTGCCTCAATTAGCCATTTCACAGTGAAAACAGCGACTGCTGATGAACACTACGGAACGCTTTTAGTGGCAAAAGGGGGCGAGATTGAGCGACAAGAACCAATTTCAACGCCTGTCGGGACAAAAATTACCGTTGAAAATCTTTTTTACAACACTCCTGCTCGTCTTAAGTACATGAAAAGCTTGCAATCAGAGTTGGCTCATATCGTTGATGTGGTTAATCGCTTGAGCCTAGCTCATCCAGAAATTGCCTTTACTTTGATTAATGATGGTCATCAAATGACAACGACTTCTGGGACAGGTGATTTGCGTCAAGCCATTGCTGGTATTTACGGTTTAAATACAGCTAAGAAAATGATTGAAATCTCAAATGCCGACCTTGATTTTGAAGTGTCAGGTTATATTAGCTTACCAGAATTGACGCGTGCCAATCGCAATTACATTACTATTTTAATCAATGGTCGCTACATCAAAAATTTCTTGCTCAACCGTGCGATTTTGGATGGTTACGGGTCAAAATTGATGGTTGGTCGCTTCCCAATTGCTGTCATCGATATTCAAATCGATCCTTACCTTGCTGATGTTAATGTCCACCCAACCAAGCAAGAAATTCGTATCTCAAAAGAAAAAGAACTCATGAGCTTAATCAGTTCAGCTATTGCAGAGAGTTTGCGTGAGCAAGATTTGATTCCAGATGCTCTTGAAAATCTAGCTAAGTCAAGTACACGAGGTCTTCCAAAACCCCAGCAAACGAGTCTGCCTTTAAAACAAACCAACTTTTACTATGATAAGGAACGTCACGATTTCTTTGTGAAATCAGATACGGTTGAAGAAGAGCCAGTGCAGTTGTTTAATGAGGTTGACAAAGGTGTCAATCCAGTTGACAAGCAATCTTCGGTTAGGTATGCACAGCGTTCAGCGGTAGATCAAGAGTATGATGAGCATGATAGTCTTGATTTTAAAAATAAAACGAAAATCAATCGTATGATTGAAAGTCTTGATAAGGAGGAAATCTCTACTTTCCCTGAGTTAGAGTACTTTGGGCAAATGCACGGTACTTATCTTTTTGCACAAGGTAATGGTGGGCTTTATATCATTGACCAGCATGCGGCGCAGGAACGTATCAAGTATGAGTATTATCGTGACAAAATTGGCGAAGTTGATGACTCATTACAACAGTTGCTGATGCCATATCTGTTTGAATTTTCTGGGGCAGATTTCATCAAACTTCAAGAAAAAATGGAGCTTCTAAAGCAAGTTGGTATTAATTTAGAACCATACGGCAATAACACTTTTATCCTTCGTGAGCATCCTATTTGGATGAAGGAAGGGGAGATTGAGACAGCTGTTTATGAAATGTGCGACATGTTACTGTTGACCAATGAAGTTTCTGTCAAGAAATACTGTGCTGAGTTAGCGATTATGATGTCATGTAAACGATCAATCAAGGCTAACCATACCCTTGATGACTATTCAGCCCGACAACTCATCGTTCAATTATCACAATGTAAGAATCCTTATAACTGCCCACACGGACGTCCAGTGCTTGTTAATTTCACCAAGTCAGACATGGAAAAGATGTTCCGTCGTATTCAAGAAAATCATACAAGTTTAAGAGAGTTAGGAAAATACTAAATGTACGATTATATCAAAGGAAAATTAACTAAAATTACTGCAAAATACATTATTATTGAAGCAGGGGGATTAGGCTATATTGTCAACGTTGCCAATCCGTACAGCTTTTCAGATGTGATGAATCAAGATATCCAAGTCTACCTTCATCAAGTAATTCGTGAAGATGCTCAACTTTTGTTTGGCTTTCATACTGAAGACGAAAAGGCTGTTTTTCTTAATCTGATTTCAGTTTCAGGGATTGGTCCTACAACAGCGCTAGCTATTATCGCGGTGGATGATAACGAAGGTTTGGTTAATGCCATCGACACAAGCAACATTAAATACTTGATGAAATTCCCAAAAATCGGGAAAAAAACTGCCCAACAAATGGTTTTGGATTTGGCAGGAAAATTTGTCGATGTTTCTGTGGAAAATGGCAAAGCTTCTCAGACCAAAACGGCAGCAAACGAGCAGCTTGAAGAAGCCATGGAAGCTCTTTTGGCACTTGGATACAAAGCAGCAGAGCTTAAGAAAATCCGTAAGTTCTTTGAAGGCACAAATGAAACAGCAGAACAATACATCAAATTAAGCCTTAAGATGTTGATGAAAGGCTAAGAATCAAGGAATTTTAGGAGATGTTTCACATGAAACGTTGTAGTTGGGTAAAAGAAAGTAATCCTTTATATGTTACTTACCACGATACGGAGTGGGGAAAGCCACTGCACGATGATCAAGCACTGTTTGAACTTTTATGTCTTGAAACGTATCAAGCTGGACTTTCGTGGGAGACCATTCTTAATAAACGCGCCTCATTTAACCAAGCCTTCTATGATTATGATGTAGCAAAGGTAGCGCAGATGTCTGATGATGAACTTGAGGCTTTGTTGCAAAATCCAGCAATCGTTCGAAATCGTCGTAAGATTTATGTGACCAGAAGTAACGCACAGGTGTTTATGAAGGTTCAAGAGGCATTCGGTTCTTTTGATGCTTATCTCTGGTCTTGGGTTGATAACACACCTATCGTAAATGATGTTGAGGATTATGCGACCTTTCCTGCCAACACGTCTTTATCTGAAGAGCTTTCTAAGGATTTAAAAAAACGAGGTTTCAAATTTGTCGGACCTGTCTGTGTTTATTCCTTTCTTCAGGCGGCAGGTTTGGTTAATGACCATGAAGTCGACTGTGATTTTAAATAATGATAAAGCATCTGAAAACGTCATTCAGGTGCTTTTTATGGCTTTTAAAAAATTGACAACAGTGTCAAGTAGCGTCAACGCTTCTTTACACCTTGTCTTTAAAAACTGGTGCTATTGCTTGATAAAATAAGGATTTTTTGTTGATATTCCCTGTAAAAGGTTGTATCTTAATAGGAAAACCAAATCAAGGGTAGGTGGAGATGATGACAAGCATTAGGAGAAATACTTTTGTTTATTTACTAGTAAATTTTTTAGTGATAGTAGCTTATTCCATGCCACATTCGATTTTAACGGTTATTTTATTGGCAAAGGGATTAAGTGTATCGCAAATTTTACTCATTCAATCTGCTTATAGTATTGCGATTGTCTTATTTGAACTTCCAAGTGGTTTGTTGGCGGATAACCACTCACGGAAAAAATCTTTATAGCTTATCTAAGGTATTTTTGATTGTCATGTTTTTGATTGTGCTTTTCAGCTATAACTTTTACATGATTTTTGGTGCTTGGTTTTGTTATGGGATAGCTGCCGCTCTGGATAGTGGAACTCTTGATGCTTATATTATTAACCAATTAAAACTGGCTCATCGTGAAAGTGACCTTCAACGATTTTTGGCGCTTAGCAATCGTTTGGAAATCATTGGGCTTCTAATTGGGAGTAGTTTAGGTGGTATCCTTTATCAATTCATCGGTATCAATATTTATGTCCTTAGAACGACTTTTTTAGCGGCTTCAACCTTGGTTAGCTTTTTCTTTTTTAAGGAGAGAATGAAGTCTTTTGGTAAGAAAGTCATGTCACAGTTCTTAAAAAGCAGATTCAAGAGAGTTTTAAAGAGCTGCGCAGGCAACTGCGTCTAAGTGTCATTCTCATTTTTGATTTTTTAACGCAGATTTTCTTTCAGACGCATTTTCAGTTGTGGCAGTCCTTTTTCTTAAGCAAGGGAATCAGTAACCGCTATTTCCCAGCTTTTTACATTGTCTTTCAAGTGATTACCTTATTTTCCTATTCTATCAATATCGAAGGCATTAAGAAACATGCTGGACTTATTAAATTTAGTCCATTGATCATTTTTCTGCCTTTAACTTTCTTTTTAGGGCACTTAGGCATTTTCTTGCCAGCTTATTTTATCTTCATTTTTGTTTTTTATGTCATTGAATTTATCTTAAATTATCACTTTAACAAAATGGTGTCGATTGAAAATATTTCATCCTTGGTCTCTTTTAAATCGACAGTAGGGCGTTTGGGAAGCATCCTTTTACTTTGTCTGTTGAGTTTTATGGTGAAAATCGTTGCCGTTGAGACGGTTATGGCCATTAATTTCATGGCTTATATCGGATTTCTTGCTCTTTTGGGTGTGTTTTTTAAGATAAAAAGAAATTGACAAGCTTGTAAAGATTATTGACAGCCTTTTTCTGTAGTTAGGCTGTCATTTTTTGCAAAAAGTCATTAATTTTCAGTATTTTTTGATAGAATAAAACTAAATTACGAATAGATAAGTAGGTGGCAATTATGAAAGCTGAGATTATCGCTGTAGGAACAGAGATTTTAACAGGACAAATCACAAATACCAATGCGCAATTTTTATCTGAAGAATTTGCCAAGTTAGGGATTGATGTTTTTTTCCAAACAGCTGTTGGGGACAATGAAGAGCGTCTTTTGTCTATCATTGATTTGGCAAGTAAGCGTAGCGATTTAGTTGTTCTCTGTGGTGGTTTAGGACCAACTGAGGATGATTTGACAAAGCAAACCTTAGCAAAATATTTAGGGCGTAACCTAGTCTTTGATGAACAGGCAAGTAAACGTCTAAATGAGTTCTTTGCGACACGTCCTCAATTTACAAGAACAGCTAACAATGAACGCCAAGCTCAACTGATTGAAGGTTCAACTCCTTTGCAAAATAGCACTGGTTTGGCTGTAGGTGGAGTGATTGAAGTTGACGGCGTCACGTATGTTGTTCTTCCTGGCCCACCAAGTGAGCTTAAGCCCATGGTCTGGGATTATTTAGTGCCTTTGTTATCTAGCGACCATAAGCAACTTTATTCACGTGTTTTGCGTTTCTTTGGCATTGGAGAAAGCCAACTGGTAACTGTTTTATCAGATTTGATTGACAACCAAACTGATCCAACCATTGCGCCATATGCTAAGACAGGTGAAGTAACGCTGCGTTTGTCAACGAAAGCAGACGACATTGAATCAGCTAAGGAAAAACTAGACCAGCTAGAGCAAAAAATTCTTTCTAAGAAGACTTTAAATAGCATTCCGCTTGAGAATTTGCTTTATGGTTACGGTGATGACAATAGTATGGCGCGTGTTGTTTTTGATTTGCTTAAGAAAAAACACAAGACCATTACAGCTGCAGAAAGTTTAACAGCAGGGCTATTTCAATCAAGTATTGCAGACTTCTCAGGCTCTTCATCAGTCTTTAATGGTGGTTTTGTGACTTATAGCATTGAAGAAAAATCAAAAATGCTTCAGATTCCATTAGAAAAGTTGCAAGAACAAGGGGTTGTTAGTCACTTTACAGCTGAGAAAATGGCTGAGCAATCTCGCAAGTTAACAGATACTGATTTTGGGATTGGATTGACAGGAGTTGCAGGACCAGATAGCCTAGAAGGTCACCCAGCAGGAACAGTTTTCATTGGTATTGCTACTAGAGAAAAAGTTCATTCTATTCGTGTTCTCATAGGTGGACGAAGACGTTCGGACGTGCGTCATATTGCATGTTTGTATGCTTTTAACTTGGTACGTCAAGCTTTATTACAGGATTAAATTCTGCTATAATAGAGCTAGTTTGAACAAACAGAAAGGGAAAGATTTGGCTAAAAAGACAAAGAAAACAGAAGCTATCACGAAGAAATTCGGTGATGAGCGTAAAAAAGCACTTGATGATGCTTTGAAACTAATTGAAAAAGATTTTGGTAAGGGAGCTGTTATGCGCCTTGGTGAACGCGCTGAACAAAAAGTTCAAGTGATGAGCTCAGGTAGTTTGGCTCTTGATATCGCTCTTGGTGCAGGTGGTTACCCTAAAGGGCGTATCATTGAAATCTACGGTCCTGAAAGTTCAGGTAAAACAACGGTTGCCCTTCATGCTGTAGCACAAGCCCAAAAAGAAGGTGGTATTGCAGCCTTTATTGATGCTGAACATGCCCTTGACCCAGCTTATGCAGCGGCTCTTGGTGTTAATATTGATGAACTTCTTTTGTCACAACCTGACTCAGGAGAACAAGGTCTTGAAATCGCTGGAAAATTGATTGATTCAGGTGCTGTTGATCTTGTTGTTGTTGACTCTGTTGCCGCTCTTGTTCCACGTGCCGAAATCGATGGTGATATTGGTGATAACCACGTTGGTTTGCAAGCTCGTATGATGAGTCAAGCTATGCGCAAGTTATCAGCATCTATCAATAAAACAAAAACAATTGCTATCTTTATCAACCAATTGCGTGAAAAAGTTGGTGTTATGTTTGGTAACCCAGAAACTACACCTGGTGGTCGTGCCCTTAAGTTCTACTCTTCAGTTCGTTTAGATGTGCGTGGAAACACACAAATTAAAGGTACTGGTGACCAAAAAGATAGCAACATTGGTAAAGAAACTAAGATCAAAGTTGTTAAAAATAAAGTCGCTCCACCATTTAAAACTGCAGAAGTGGAAATCATGTATGGTGAAGGAATTTCGCGTACTGGTGAATTGATTAAAATCGCTAGTGACTTGGATATCATTAAAAAAGCTGGTGCTTGGTTCTCTTACAATGGTGAGAAGATTGGTCAAGGTTCTGAAAATGCTAAGAAATATTTGGCAGATCACCCAGAAATCTTTGACGAAATCGACCACAAAGTTCGTGTTCATTATGGACTTATTGAAGAAACTGAAGATGAAAAAGCAGCAAAACTTTCTGAAGAATCAGCAGCAACTACTGAAAATGTAGATGAAGTTATTCTTGATTTGGATGATACGATTGAAATTGAAGAATAATTTTGAAAGCACTTTAAAGCTTGAAACGATGCGTTTCAGGCTTTTTTGGTTATTTGTGGCTCAAAAGTCGTTAATTTTTGCAAAAAATAACTCTTTTTAATTGACTTTTCGAAAAAAATAGGTCTTAGGTCCCATGTGCTCCATTATGTATGTGTGCTATAATACAATTATCATGGGATAGAAAGTGAGAGTGCACATGATTAAAATTTACACAATTTCAAGTTGTACAAGCTGTAAGAAAGCCAAAACATGGCTCAACGCTCATCAGCTCCCTTATAAAGAACAGAATTTAGGAAAAGAACCACTATCACGAGAAGAAATCTTAGCGATATTAACAAAAACAGAAAACGGTATTGAAAGTATTGTTTCATCTAAAAACCGTTATGCAAAAGCACTTGACTGCGATATTGAGGAATTAAGTTTAAGTGAGGTTATCGACCTTATCCAAGCTAATCCACGTATCCTAAAAAGCCCAATTTTGATTGACGATAAACGTCTTCAAGTTGGTTATAAAGAGGATGATATCCGTGCTTTCTTGCCACGCTCAATTCGTAATGTGGAAAATGCTGAAGCTCGTCTTCGCGCAGCTTTGTAATATATTATATAGTAGAAAAGATGCCTTTTGGTGTCTTTTTTTAACTCTTAATTAGTATGAAATAAAGCTTAAAAAGTGTAAAAATGAAAAAGTTTACATTCTCTCTATGTCAGCTTTTCTGACTACTTTTGCTAAAAATGATTAAGAATCTGAATAAACTTTGGTTAAATAAAGTCAGATTCTTGTTAAATCTTAGTGAATAAGCTATAATAATTGGTGACAGCTATTTAGAAAGAAGGTGTAAGTATGGGATTTACAGATGAAACTGTACGCTTTAATTTAGACGATAGCAACAAGAAAGAAATTAGTGAAACTTTAACAACGGTTTATCGCTCTCTTGATGAAAAAGGTTATAACCCAATTAATCAGATTGTAGGTTATGTTCTAAGTGGTGACCCTGCTTATGTGCCTCGTTACAATGATGCTAGAAATCAGATTCGTAAATACGAACGTGACGAAATTGTTGAAGAGCTTGTCCGCTATTATCTCAAAGGAAATGGAATCGATTTGAAATGAGAATCATGGGACTAGATGTCGGCTCGAAGACTGTTGGTGTGGCAATTAGTGACCCACTTGGCTTTACAGCACAAGGCGTAGAAATTATTAAAATTGATGAAGAAGCTGGCAAGTTTGGCTTTGAAAGACTGGGAGAGTTAGTTAAACAGTATAAAGTTGATAAGTTTGTGGTTGGTTTACCTAAGAATATGAACAATACTGAAGGACCTCGTGTAGAAGCAAGTAAGGCTTACGGTGATCAAATTAAAGAACTTTTCAATATTCCTGTGGATTATCAAGATGAACGTTTAACAACTGTTCAAGCAGAACGTATGTTAGTAGAACAGGCTGACGTTAGTCGTGGTAAACGTAAAAAAGTTATCGACAAATTAGCTGCACAGCTTATTTTGCAAAATTATTTAGATAGAATGTTTTAATCTAATCATTAACTCATTTAAAGGAGAATATTATGGCACATAACCATAACCATGATCATAACCATGATCACGAACATGAAGTTATTACACTTGTGGACGAACAAGGTAATGAAACTCTTTTTGAAATTCTTTTGACAATCGACGGTCGCGAAGAATTCGGTAAAAACTATGTTCTTTTGATACCAGCAGGTGCTGAAGAAGATGAACAAGGTCAAATTGAAATTCAAGCTTACTCATTCACTGAAAATGAAGATGGTACCGAAGGTGA
>OBUY01000499.1_pt1 | contig 15829 bp, 12 predicted proteins | sample 1475781 | NCBI WGS metagenome assembly OBUY01 (sample SAMEA2579912, study PRJEB22360) | human gut metagenome | biome: human gut; feature: human-associated habitat; material: faeces | place: Denmark | collected 2008/2010 | reverse complement strand
GACCAACTTCATTCTATCACTAGGAGGTTCTTTCCTTTTCTCTAAGAATTTTTTACCGACCCCCAGTTTAACTGGGGGTTTAGTCATGCCTATTCGGCGTACAACAACTATAGCCAAAGACCTTTAAAATCTTTGGCTATAATTGTGTTACAAGAAATAATTAAAATGAATTTTTAACGGCTAACAAACTATCAACATATGTACTTAATATAGTATCATCTATGTCTTTTAGAATTTCTTTTATAGTTTCTACGATAGTTGGAATCATATAAGAATCAGCAAATTCTAACCCATTTAAAGAATCAAAATCAAAGAAAATATCCAAGGCACTATCAACCATAGAATTTTCAATTAAGAGTGTAGATAGTTCCTTTAACAACGTATCTACAGTAAAAGTTGTAAAACTTAAATATCTATTAATATCAGATATATTTAATGACAAATCTTCATCATCAATTGCATCTTCTATATGTTGAATAATATTAACTAAGCATTCTACAATTCGTTTAATATCGCCTACTGACTTATTGATTTCTAAAGCTTCATATCTATATCTAAGTTGTAAGAATAATTTTGTAGCCTCTACACTTTCTTGCATATACTCACTTCCAAAAATCTCTATTAAAGATTCCATATCTAAATTATCAATACAATCTAATTCAAATGCGATATCATCACAAACATCATCTAGTTTTGTTACTGCATATTCATTATATTGCATTAATTTATAAGCCTTTACATATAGACGTAGTTCCTCTAAATCATCAAATTCATCAGGGTTACAGCATACATAATCTGCTCGATTAAGCAATTTTTGAGATGTAATATATTTAGAAAATGCATCCTCACCATCATATATAAACAATTTAGAATCTTGAATAACTTTTGAACTACTAATATCATCAACTTCTAAATTGTTTATTACAACTTGATCTGTCAACTTCAAATATTCAGCAACATCTCTAGCTTGATCATATTCACCGTAGTTAATATATATTTCGACAGCTAATTTAGCATAAAATTCACTATCAATTAGATTCTTAAAGTCATCCTCAAATAACAAAGTTTCACTAATCAGTTTAGCTGTAGTCAATATATTTCCCATTTTTTTAATTTGAGACTCAATTGAATTTACTATTAATTGAGATAAATCGACTGATGGCTTTTGATCATAGAAGACACTCCAAACATTAATATTCTCATAATAGTCCTGAGTATCATTTGATGATATATCTGATACCATCATTAGATTAAATAGCCAGCGTACATCATCTGTAGGTACACACTCTGGCCATATTTTTAATATGTGGAATAAAATATCATCTCTATCATCAATATAAATCCCTGTACTTATCGATTCTCGCAACCAAGTATATATTACAGCTATATCAAATTTATTTTCATTATCCTTAATCACTTTAGTTGCAAATGATTTAACAAAAAGCAAATGTTCTTTAAAAACTGTTTTATAATATTCATCATCAACATACTTATTGACATTAATCTTTTCATCTAAATCAACAAGCTGATTTAACCACATCTCTAATCGGAGTATATTCCAAACAGTTAAAGAAGCAGCTCCCCCATCTAATAATTTCATTTCATTTAATAAGATAGGTAATATAAGTGCGCATGCATTAATGGCCCAATTATAGTCTAACTTATGTTTATAATTGTACTGTGCATCATAACCATCACAAAACAAATTAGCTACTTGATCATCTAAAATGGGGTTATCAATATCATAAATAACATCAATAATATCATCTAAATAGTAGCCCCAAATAATATCAGGATACTTCACCTTAATAGCTTCTAGTAAAATTTTAGCTTTATCTATATTATTATGCTCAAAATAAAAACGTAATTGAGCAAAACTAATTTCTTTTATATAGTCTGAGTTCTTTTGTTCTGCAATCGCTAAAAGTTTATTTATATATTTAGCTTGAAGTATAGAGTTTTGATTAATTACCTCTAATACTTTTTCAATAATAGCATCTAGTTGTTCAGAATCCCAAGAACTACCTTTAGATTCAAGATAATCTATTAGCCTACCTACAACTTTAATAGCTTTAGTATAATTACCACAACTTAGATTGATTTCTACAACTGATATCATTAATTCAGCATCATCAATTTCAGATTTTGTAAACTTAGTCAACATAAGAGCTATATTTAAATATTCTCCTGCCTTAGTGTATTGACCAAAGCATGCATAAAACTCTGCATAACTTTTTAGTGCACGTATTTTGAGATGTTGAATCAATTCATTATCGTTATGTTTAACTAAAATCAATTCATCGATTACCTTATCAAAAAGAGTATCATATAGAGAAATCTGAGACTCAATCGTTTTATATAATCCATCCAATTCTAAAGGTGACGGTGTTTGTTCTTTAGTTTCTTTATATCGCTCTACTAGTCGTTCAATACCAAACAAACCATGTTCTATCGCATTTAATGAATTTTTACCTTTCATATAGTGATAAGAAGCCATTTTATGATAAAAATCTCTTACCTTATTGATTTTACTATACTTATCAGAAATAACTGGTTTAGCAACTAAATCAGATAAGTCTAAGCTATCAACAGTCTCTTCCATATAGTCAATAGCTTTTATTTTAGAGGAATAATACTCACCTAGAGAATTCTCATAATAAGTAATTTGATGAACAGACATATCATTTCGCAGAGCTTCAATTAGAGCTTTAGATTTAATTTGGTATCTATTTTGAACTTCTAATCCATTATCTACTTCTCCTTGTTCAACAATAAAGCCCATTTTAATTAATCTATTAATTGGCCAATATAAATCTGATTCAATAATTTTACAAACATGAGCTAAGCTTTCAATAGTAAAATATTCCTTAAATATAGAGGCTACATATAGAATCTTTAATTCTGTATCCGTTAGATTACGTAATGCTTCAAGAGCAACTACAGACTTACTTCTAAAAGCCCCTTGCTTTTCAAGACGTAGCATTCTACCTTTTAACACAGGGCTATTAGATATATAACTAACTTCATTAAAATCGACCCATCCAGTGGATGTGCTTTCAACCGCACCATTCTCACGTAATACATCTATAAGATTGGACAGTAACAACGGGTTGCCATTACTGGACTCACATAACCAACGCTTTAATTCGTCAGAAAGTTTTTCATCATTATCAAAATTGTAGGTAATAAGAGCTTGAACTGATGCAGCATCTAGTTCTTGAACCTCATGTTGAATCATCAACTTTTGAGTTCGGCCAAAATTGTAACGATCCATAAAGCTAAACATTTCATTAATACCATTATGAAGAGAATCAGCCTTAGCTTCTGAACCTCGTAATGAGCCAATTAACAACAAATTAAATTTTTTATCATTTAATCCTTGTCGAGACTCCAGCATAATTTGAAAGATATGTTTAAAGACATTGATAGTTCCTCGATCAGCCCAATGAAGATCATCAAAAACTACAACTAACGGTTTCTCCATACTAAGGCCCAATATGATATCTGAATAGAGCTTAACTTTATCATTTTTATAGGTCTCGGCTAAAACTTCTGGGTTTGTATCCCCTGCATAAGCAGAGATAGCTAGGTCAATAATTGCACTTGGTAATTCCAACCCAGGAATAAATCCCAAAATCTTACCACCTACATCAAAAACTTTTTCCATATTAAAAGAACCAAAGAACTTTTTCACTTTAGATTGTTCTTGCCATTTAATCGACTCTATACTATTCAAAAGATCAGAACAAGGCTTATACAAATCATCCGCATCAGTCAAAGCAGAACATTGTACATACAAGGTTTGTACTTCTGGATGCAGGGTAGCAAACTTATTTATAATTGCACTTTTACCAATGCCAGCATCCCCATGTAATAAATCAATACAACCTTTCCCTTTTAAGGCAATCTCAAGACGGTTTGATAAAGAATCTAATATACCCTCTCTACCAAATAATTCCCCTACATAACTAACACTCATAATAAATCCCCTTTCAGGAAAACACGTATAATGATATTTATATTATACGCTTCAAACGCCATAAATGAAAACAAAATGAAATCAAAATTTATATAAAATAAAATAGAGATAGTTACTATGGTTAATCCATATGTAATCATCTCTATTTATTATTTTCTAGTGATTTAATGATCTCATCTAATACTATTAAACGAGCATCATAGTCTATTATTTTATGGTAAATAAAATATGCAATCGGTAAAAGAAAAGATAATAAACTAAAGCCAAAAATTAGAATAGCAACTAGCGCATTACTCGTTTCTATTCCAATAGTTAAAAGTAGTACTACTACCGACAAGAAAAAATAAGGTACAAGATAATAAATTTTATGTTTTTTCAACTTATAATCGAACCATATTGTTATCGAATATAAAATAAACATAGCTACAACTAATACAATTGTTGTTACCATTGTATAATTTTGAAAATTTATACCTATAACTCCATTCGTAATACTAGGATTAACATTAGTGGTCACCGTGGTAAGGAAGGCCATCAATATTGTAAATAAGCCACCAGCTTTAAAATAATTTCTTCTTAGTTCAACTACGCGCTTTTCCATTTTTGAATCACTTAAGGAAAACTTAGCAGCTTTATAACATTTTCTATAATTATTTCTCTGTTCTAATATCCAGCCATTAGAGTTACACAATGGCATTCCAGTTTTTATCAATTTAAATTTTCCTCAATTACTCATATAAATATAACTCTATATACGATTTCAATACAATAATAACTAATCTCAATCTGTAGATGATGCCACTCTAATTTCATGTCGTTTAATAAACTTATTATTCTTCTCAATATCAAAATAACTTTGATATATTTTAAAATCTGGAATTAAAGCTTCTCGGTGTTGAGCCAATATATCTAAAATTTTAATCTTATCTTGTTCTGAAGTATTAACACCAAATATGATTCCTTTTAATAAATTTCTAGGATATGATATTTTTCTGTTATCTTTATTTTGAAATTTATCACTATAATCCATTAATAACCCCCTGGCTTCTCTCTCATCTATCCAGTCAGAATACTTCCTTGTATAAACCACTTCATATAGCTTCCTAAAGTTAGTAAACCATTGGGGATCCAATCGCTTACTATACATTTTAGATTCTTTTTTTCCATCAATATACCAGAACGTTAAACACTCATCAATACGTATAAATTCAAAAAAGTTTACCGGAATACTCTTATTAAAATAATCTATTTTTTTTATTCCAATAATTGCCTCATCAAATTTTTTAAGTTCAGCTTCGAGAGATTCATCAAAAATAAGGCATACCCCTTTATGATCATCAGCATAATGCCCCCACATTGATGAATTCTGATGTGTATAAGAAAAACATACCATATAAGCATTTGGTCTTACCAATTCGAGTAGACGTTCAATATATAACATAGGAAATTCCATATACATTAATATATTAAAGTTTTTATTAGGACTTCTAAGTTTATGTTTTAACAATAATCGACTACTTACTAAATTAATCCTAATGGTTTCGGGAATTCTTAAAATACTTGTTGAATCATACTGTTCATTAGGTATAAATATATTTACTTGATTTGCGACATTAGAGTAATCCGCTACTATCAAACCAAACCTAGTAAATCCATTAATAATTTCATCTAAAATAATCAAATGAATACTCTCTAGATAATATAATAATGTATTTTTATCAACTTTCCAATATGACAATACATTAATAACCTTTATTATCTCTTCATTCCTTATTAGTCTTTTATAAACATATTTATATAGGTTCTTATATAAATCAGATGTTAAATCATTATTTGTAGTTAAAATGTTAATATCATCTTTCGTCATACCATCCGACTTATTTGTAATAGATCCTTGAAAATAGAGCAAGCCTAAACATAATATATAATGTCTAAAGAAGTTTTTCCATAAAATTTCATCTCCATCCCAATAGATATCCATATCTCCTTCCATTGGATCATTTAAGTTATTAATATCGCTAAAATAAAAATATGATTCTTCTAATTCCTTATACTTTATTATCGCATCTATACTTCTATATCTGTATAATTCTGACATAATATTCCTTTCGATTTACAAAAAGAGGTAGAAAAGTCCTATTTGGTCTTTTCTACCTCTTTTCCTTACATTTTGACGCCTAATAGGGCTAATTGTTCGGCTATTTCTTTTTCAAGTTGTGCAATTTCTTGGTTATCTTGTTCAATCATACGATTGATTTCATCAAGATCAAGTTCTTCTTCCTCCTCAAATGTGTCTACATATCGAGGAATATTTAGATTATAGTCATTTTCTTTAATTTCTTCGATAGATGCAACATGTGCATATTTATCAACATCTTGTCTATTTCGATATGTTTCAATAATTTTAGTAATATTTTCATCGCTCAAATTATTTTGATTTTTACCTTTTTCAAACTCATTGCTAGAATCGATAAATAGTACATCGCGTGTTGTGCGGTTTTTCTTAAATACAAGGATTGTTGTAGGAATACTTGTACCATAGAACAGGTTTGCAGGCAAACCAATCACCGCATCAAGATAATTCTTTTCTATAATGGTTTGGCGAATCTTACCTTCCGCCGCACCACGGAATAGAACACCATGAGGCAAAACTATCGCCATTGTACCTTCATTGTTTAAGTGATATAGGCTATGTAATATGAAAGCATAATCTGCTTTAGAGGCTGGTGCTAATTTACCATATTCACTAAAGCGTGGATCTTTAAGTTTACTTTCATTATTATCCCATTTAGCAGAGTATGGAGGATTCGCAACAACCGCATCAAAAGAGCGTGGTCTATCGATACCATCACGATCAGGACCATCTGGCCAATCACTTTCAAGAGTATCAGCATTATTTAGTGTCATATTATTATACGTAACACCATGCATCATCAAGTTCATACGAGCCAAGTTATATGTTACCGTATTTAGCTCTTGCCCGTAAAAGCTAATCGCACCTTGACGAGACCCATCAGGCAATTCATTGCGAACCGTCAATAGTAGTGAGCCAGAACCCATTGTTGGGTCATAAACTGTGAAAGTATCTGTTTGCGATTGTATATTACCAGTAACAATTTTAGCTAAAATTTGACTAACTTCATGAGGTGTATAGAACTCCCCACCTTTTTTACCAGCATTAGCTGCAAATTTACCAATTAAATACTCATAGATTTCACCAAGTATGTCTTTACCACTTTCATCTTTATACTCGATTTCGTCGATTTTAGTAACAACTGCATTCAAAGTCTTAGTTCTACCTGCTGTCGTTGATCCAAGCCCAGAGTCACCAAGATTAATATAGTTAAAAATACCTCTAAAATCTGCAGCAGCTTCTTTATTAATTTCAGCATTCTTATTAAAGTTTTCAAATAATCGTTGATAATCGCTAGGAACAACAGCTCCATTATGAACATTTTCAATTAAGGACGCCCATGTGTCCTCCGGATTAATAGCATATCCTAATGTACCTGCAATATCGATTAAACAATCCTCTAAACCGGCCTCTTTAACAAGTTCTTTATAAGCTTCATTAACAGATTTATCATCAGAATCATCAACTAAATCATTATTAACAAGATATTCTTCTTGATGAATAGAAAGGTATTTATAAAATAGAAATGAAAGAATGTAGTCTTTAAAAGAACTCGCATCCATTGTGCCACGTAAATCATTGGCAATAGCCCATAATTGACTAGAAATATTCTGTGCTTTTGATTCTGCCATACAAAATCTCCTTTATTTATACAAACATCTGTTGAAGCAATGCTTTTTTCTGTAATTGTAAGTGATCTAACTTACGCTGATGAAGGGTAATATATTGATTAAACTTTTCTAGTGTCTCTCCAATAAGTACTTGCTCTTTTATATTAACTGGAAATTTTATTGGCATTTCAAAGAATGTAGAATCTTTGATTGCTATACGATCAGCTCTAGCACCACTGTCACCATTTAATTTCATATAACGATGCCAATGGCTTGATTGAAAATACCATTCTAAAAAACCTAAATCTACATTAGATGATCTAAAAACAGTATATAAAGGAGAGATAATACCGGTGCGGTTCAACTTATTCCGATTAATTGGGCCTACAGGTGCTAATGTGGAGATTCTCGGATTATAAATAAAGTCATTGTTATCGACTATATAATATCCATTAATATTATCCTTATTTGAAATTTCTTTATCAAAGAAGTCAACCTGACTAATAATACCTTGTTCAGCAGAATTAGTTAGTGTTTCCGTATAATGGACATCTACATTCTTTGTTGTAACTTTCGTAGATATATCTGACAACTTACGCTGTTCCCAAGCATCAGTAAATCCAGGAAAACGAAATTCTGGATATCGCTCTCTATCTTTCGGAAAAAGCTTCTGAAGCAATGCTTTTTTCTTTAAAAGTAACATTTCCAATTTATGTTTATAGAGACCTAAAAGCTGATCAAATTTATACAGTAAATCACTAATTTTAATTTGTTCATCCTTAGCTGGTATATTTATTGTTTGCAATAATAATGACTCAACATTTACAGATTGTCGTTCATAAACAGTACCTTGTTGGTATCGTAGAGCTCTATTAATAAAACATTTACTGGTCAATATATATTCAATAAACTTTGGAAAAACTATATTTGTCTGCACCTCTAACGTAACATATATCGGTGAAAACACTGCATTTCCATATTTATTTCTAGCTATTGCGCCAAACTTAAGATTTGCAGGATTATAAACAATATCATCCACTAAAGTCATTTTATACTTTTTACTAGCTTTATTACCTACTACTAATGCTTCCCTATCATATCGCTCAGTTTTTGGAGTTACTCCTGACTCTACAGTAAAAGACACCAAAGGATATTTCTCACTTTGAGTACATAATACCGACCGCTCAACAAGCAAATCAGCTAATCTATATTCTTCCCATAACCTGTTACAGTCAGGGAATCGTAGCTTTGGAACTTTTCGTTTTTCCTTATTCATCGCAATCCCTCTTTTCTTTTACCATACTAACACAACCTTTCATTAGCATAAGAATCTGCAAATTTATATAATGCAGCAACTAGTTCGTTACCATAAGTAATTTTATTAAGTGCAGCCACATCTTTATCTTGTGCCTTAGCATGATATTCTGCACGAGCATCTTTTTTTAGTTTACTAATTCTACCTGTACTATCTAAATCCTGTTTCCCCGCTGTATGTCGAGAAAATAGATCTAATATTTCGTCATTACTAATAACATCAATAATTCCCCATTTTAAGCGGAAATCGAAAATATCATCTTTCATAATCATTGTATTTACATCTTCAATGACTTCCAAACTAGTTAACTTTACAGGATATTGGATATCTTTTCCTTCTGGTGGATACGTACCTTTATAAATTGCATCAACAGCATTATTAATTTGTTTTGCATATTGACGATCATCTAAAGCCATTGCAAAATCACTAATTTTTTCACGATAATGTGCAGCAATATCCATACGGTTTTCATGAACAGCATTCATTAATGCTTCAATCAATTCAGTGAGATAGTCATAGTTAACACTAATTTGTTTTACATGTATCATACGTAGTTCAATTTGAGCAACTGGTACATCATGATTTTCAGCAATTCGTTCTTTTAAATCGTTATACAAAGAAGTAGTTAACATTTCTTCTTGTTCAGGTGTCATTCCAAGCAATGTAACAAGCTCATCTGGATTATCATAGTCAAATCCGATATCTTCTCCATTAACAACATCTGGATCATATTGTTTTAGCTTTGACATGCCAGCGCTATATGTACGCATAAGATTAAACATTTCTTCTTGCTTAGCTTCACTAGCAGGAACTTCTGTAAAATTATCCGTCATATCTGCAATACGATCTACCACTTGTTTTACCTCTTCAAATTGTTCTTTGAAAGGTTTGGCTAAAACACCAGTATCAACTAATGCCTTTGTATCAACTAATGTTTCTTGTACATCAGCGGAGTGTTTATTAGCATATATACTTAATGCTCGATTCATGAGTTCTTCGTTCTTAGTTGGCCATCTATAATTGACTATACGTCCCCACGGCTTACCTTGATTATCGGCAATACGATTTGTTCTAGAGTAAGCTTGGATTAACATTGCATCCTTCAATGTACGGTCTACGTAAAGTGTATTTAGCTGCGGTGCATCAAAACCAGTCAATAGTTGATCCACTACGATAACAATATCTAAATATTGCCCATCTTGTGCTGTACGATTTAAGCGTGTTATTAAATCTTGTGTATAACCTGATACATCATCAAGTCCAAAGCTAGTACCAAACATCTTATTGTAATGTTTCATAGCACGTAATAAACCATCATTTGTAGTTAATTGGTTATCACTATTATTGGTACTCATACTGAAAGTAATACCCACTTTTAACGTTGGTAACCCTTGCTCTACACGTTCTTGATTCACTCTTTCAAATTCATCAAAGTACATTAAGGCCATTGGTGTACTTGCTCTATTCCCACCTACATGTGTAGTAAGCATCGCGTTATAAGCACCATCATTGGAACGGTTTCTCCAATTTTTAAAGATATCTTCTACAACCAACTTTACGTGATCAAGATTATTATCATAGAAACTTGGCTCTATCATATCATCCATATCATTATCGGTAAGGTTAGCAATCTTTCGCTCAATATCAAGCTCATTCCAATCAGGGTATTTATCTTTATAGAACTTTGGTAGGTATTCAAGTTTCATTTTGTCTTCTGCAATCGTAGTTTCAAAATCCACTTTAAAACCTAATACATTTTTATCTGCAATGGCTTCACGAATAGTATACGCATGTAACAACTTACCAAAGACCTCATGTGTCTTAGTACCTTTTTTACCGACCACCTTATCAAACATAGGTGTTCCTGTATAGCCAACCCAAGCAGCACCTTTAAATACTTTTTGTAAGTCCTCGAAGCTTTCACCACCGGTAGACCTATGGGCCTCATCAACAATAAACACAAAGTTTTTATTAGGTACTACAAAGTCTTTACGATTAATAAGAGTATTTAGTTTTTGTACAGATGTAACAATGATGCCATACCCTTTTTCATTTAATTTTTTCTTTAATGCGGAAGTATTTTCTGTACCACCAACGGTATCGAATTGTTTACCATCAATATCAATAGAACCTTCAGGGTCATACGCTTTATAGTTTGCTTCAGTTTGTTTTGTTAATGCGATACGGTCAACGACGAATACAACCTTATCTACATTTGGCATGCGACTTGCCAACCAGGCAGTTTTGAAACTAGTAATCGTTTTACCAGATCCTGTTGTATGCCAAACATAACCTAATTTATTAATTGGTAAATCGAAATCAGCGCGTTTTAATTCATTTAAAACTGCTTTTGTTGCATATACTTGATAAGGACGCATAACCTTAAGCATTTGTTTATTCTTAGTACCGTCAAGAATAGTAAACAATGTAGACATTTGATGTGCCATGGGTATGCTAAGGAACATATCTGTAAAGGTAGTCCAATTACGAACAACCTTGTTATCATTAGGGTTTTGCCATTCAAAAGCAAAGTCTTTATTAAAAAGATCTGCCGTAGTATTAGCCATATATTTAATTCTATTTGGCGTCATTGCAACTAGAATTTGAACTGTTGAGAAAATATCACTATATTGTTTCTCTTGAATGTATTGATGCATTTGATTTAATGCTTCATCTACATGATGTTTAACAGATTTTTCCTCAATTTGAATAATAGGTAGACCATTAATAAGTAGCGTTGTATCAAAACGACGTTCTGGGCGACCTGCAATTTGTGGTTCTCTCTTAACTTGGCTAACCACTTGGTAAACAGTATTACCTGCCCCAATTTGTTTTTGATCAAATACTGTTAAAAATACATGGCGGCCATCATCTAGGTCTACCTCTACTTGGGATACACCATTAATACCATATAGGAACTGTCCTGCTTGATATGGAGTGTATAGTTCATTAATTATCTTTTGAACTTGTTTAAATTCTGTATCACTTAATGGTTGCATCAATTGATTTTGATTTAATTGATATAAAATCTTGCGGAAGTTATCCCAAAGTGCCTCTGTTGTTTTTATAGTTGGCTCATACTTCCAAAGTTTACTTTTATAAACCTTCATATTACCATAAGCATCTATTGTATCGCCTGTTTGTTTTGTATTAGCTGTATTAATAACAATCCCAGTTGATAACTGCTCAATTAATTTATCTTCAAATTCTAGCTCTGTCATATTAGTTTACTCCCTGTAACATAATAATTGCTTTCCGATATGTGTTATCTGCCACACGCTGTTTTAATGCTCTTAGTCGTAATTGTTTAAAATAAATATCCCCCAGAATACGTTGTGTTTCAATTAATGGTAGTTTTGGTAACTGTATTTCTTTTAATAAGCTAAGACTATATCGTACAACCTGACTCCCTTGTAAGTTTTGTTTAAACTGTTTTTTAATTTTAGGGTTTTCATTAATCAAATAAGCCATAAACTTTTTATCTATTGGCGTATTTAAAGGCTCCATTCGAACATAATTTTGAGTAAAAAGATATCCTTCATGATCACTAGTAACAAGTGTAGCTATGCCAGATATTGTACTAAATATTAAATCTCCTACTTTAAGAGTGGATCCTTTATACTCTGTACGAATCTGCTTTCTATCACTCATATCTCCAGGTACACCAGATAAGTCCTCATATAATTCATTTTGTCCATACAATGTATACAACACTGCATTTTTACTAGTACTTTCCTCTAGTCGATACTGTGATACCCCTGTATTACTATGAAATATATCTTTAATATACACTAGATCACCTCTTTCTTAAAGATGATTTTCATCTTATTTTTATTTTTGCATGTAAAAAAATTACACTGTAATACTTTTGATTAAAGTATACAGTGTAATTCATATAAAAGCAACTATATTTTTGTAATTTTTAAAAATGCAAATTTTATTTTGTCATTTGTTGATATTTATTAAATTCAGCCTTAGCCACATTAATTATTTTTCTATATAAATCCTGGTTGACTTGCATATCTGTATAACGAATAAACTCACCAGTTTTATCAAATGGTTTCGACTTCGCAGCAAATGGATTAACATGAGAGGCTACACCAGCTTCCCGCCCAATAATTAATGAATTATTATATGGATTTACATAAAACAGATAGTAAGTACCTAAATGACTACCTCCAGATGCACAATAAGCCACAGGAACTAATCCATAATCCTTAAATGTACGCATAGAATATGCTGCTACTTCAGATACAACACCATCATTTATAGACATATCTGCAACAACCCAACCATTATAAGGACCGTAGCCCTCACCTTTACCAACTATCTCAGATGTTCTTGCATGACAACTAAAAGCAATTGTGCTAATAGCTAGTAATGCTAATAATAACTTTTTCATTTAATTATTTCCCTCCTAAATTCTCTCAAATACTATATATGTATAGAATATCATATTTCATTTGACTTATAGTAGTGCAATATAAATATAGAATTAAGGAGATACTAGCCAAAGTTATTGTTGTCAAAACTCAAATTTTAGAGGATGCGGCGGATATAGAAGATAATATGGTAAATACGATAAAGGCCTATAGTACTAAACATGTACTATAGGCTTTTGTCATATACTTTCAAAAGATAAGAAAAATATTAAAATAGTAACTGTTAACATATTTGACTACTTATCCCCCACCAACTGATAGCTCATATCCACTAGCATTTTAAGTTTCTCTATATCTTCATATCTTTCAATATCCACCGAGATCCAGTGTTGTTTATTCATATGATACGCAAGGTAGATTCTACTTTCACGAATTAGAGTAGGAATTAAATCAGGTTCACATTTTAGGTTAACCACATCCATAGGTTCATTTGTATCTTGACCTAATTGATACCCTTTAATAGCAAAGATTCCAGCAAACTATTTCTGATTATCTCTACGTCGGATAACTACATAGTCAGGGTATTTTTCCCATGGATAATCGATATCACAGATGTATTCTTGTTGTACATATTTAATGAGGTCATTGCGTTTCATAATTATTTACTGCTTTTTGGGAAATAAAGTCATATCAAATACACCTTTTGGTACAGCTGACATACCTGCTAAACTTTTTGAGTATTTGTCTTTATCATTTGCATTATCTACATACTGGACCACATCACGCAAGTCTTTTGATGGTACTTTATAATCTAAATCTGCCATGATAAAGTGCGTATACAAGTACTTATCATCATATAAGGATTGAATGTACATTCTAGATGTGGATCGTTCTACTTCCATATAAATAGCCGGGGTAGCATCATTCCAAACAGTTGCATATTGAATAGGTCTATACTCAGAGTAAGGCTTATACATAGCAAAGTATTGTATCAATTTAGCATTTATTGTATGTGGTTTAGCCAATTCTTTGGGCTGTAATTCTCGTACCATAATGCCTTCACGATAACTTTTACCATCATAAATGTAAATAGCATCATTATCAGGACCGTTATACGTTAAATCACTAGATTTCAACGTTTGGAATGTAAATCCATTAATTGTGATAGGTTTAGTTTTTGAAAGTAATTGCTTAGCTGGCTCAATAGACGGCAACACATAATTAACCAAAGGAGACATGAGCTGTTTATATACATACTCTTGATCATGTGTTTTTAACAGCTCCACTTCTTTCTTTTTAGTCAAATCAAAAGCAATCCGATACGATACCGAAGGCTCTGCCTTAACTTTAAAATTAATAGCCCCCTCTAATGAACCCGTTTTTGTGGGGCTAATCTCCCATGTTGCATTTTTAACAGTCGGATAGAAAAATGAATTACCTGTAGATATGCTTTGATTTTCTTTGCGAATGTTATAATTTAGATTTCCATCAATCAAAAGAAATTTTCCGTGCTTAATCTCTGTAGTTAATGGGTCTCCCTTAATGGTTTTACCAAACTGAGTCCCCTCAGGAAAAGTAAATTTTAGATTAGCTCCATTATCTTTAAGAATAAAAACAGAAGATGAGAAGTTAACTGAATGATTTAATTCTTGAGTTAAATAGACTAATTCATCTAGCGTCCATTTTTTAGGCATATTATTTGCATATTTTGCCCTCACCTTATCGCCCACATCGGCTTCCATTTTCTTCGCGGTCGTATCTACCTTCCGATAGTTTTGATATGCATCCTTTGAAATTGTAGGATCTGCACCTGGTATATTAATATCAATTGCTTGGCTACCTAATGTCACAAAACTAAAACATAGTGCAACCATTAACGCACGTTTCATCATAAACTCTCATCCTTTCACATAATGTCTCCCCAATATTATATATATAGAATATCATATTTTATTTGACTCATAGTAGTATAATATAAATATAGAAACAAGGAGGTGATATCTATGAAATTTACAAAACGTATAATTGTCATGACATTCTTAGCCGTGACTGCTGCTGTATCTACAGGATTTGCTTACGATTATGTATGTAATAACTCTCAGTACAATTGCAACACTAACACACAATACAACTCCGATAACAATACGAACAATACTAACTATGCAACATCCAACAATGACAACCAAAATTATTGTGGTCCAAACTCAAATTTTAGAGGATGCTGCGGATATAGAAGATAATATATTAGACATGACAGAAGCCTATAGTACGATTTTCGTGCTATAGGCTTTTGTCGTATATTACAAGAATACTATTTAATTCATCAAAATACAGTTAGAGTTAGGATCAATATAGCAACATACTTTTATCAGGAGTTCATTCTGTTAAAGTATTCAATGGCTTTTGGTG
>OBUY01000495.1_pt1 | contig 15888 bp, 12 predicted proteins | sample 1475781 | NCBI WGS metagenome assembly OBUY01 (sample SAMEA2579912, study PRJEB22360) | human gut metagenome | biome: human gut; feature: human-associated habitat; material: faeces | place: Denmark | collected 2008/2010 | reverse complement strand
AAAAACCAAATCCTAAAAATCTTGTACAAATCTTTGGGAACAAACACACTTGGGCACTTACATTGCTATACACTTGTTCCTTCGGTGCTTTCTCTGGTTATGCGGCAGCACTTGGCTTATTAGTAGGTAAAGAATTCCCTGAAGTTCCATTTGCTTCTATCGCATTTGTTGGTCCTCTTGTAGCAGGTGCCCTTCGTCCTGTAGGCGGTTGGTTAGCTGATAAGATTAACAGCGGTACAAAAGTTACCTTTGTAAGCCTTCTCGGTCTATGTGCAACAACAGCGCTAATTGCAGTTGGCGTAGATATGCACAACTTCCCATTCTTCTTTGCTATGTCCGTGTTGACATTCGTATGCTGTGGCTTCGCAACAGGTGCTACATTCCGTATGATTCCTCACGTATTCGGCAATCCATTGCTTTCCTCTTTAATTACAGGTTTCGTTGCTGCCGTAGCTGCATACGGTGCCTTCATTACACCTAAGATCTTCGGTTTCACATATACTACATTCGGTAGTATCTACCCAGCTTTCGTTGCATTACTTGTGTTCAACCTGGTAACAGTAGCTGTGTGCTACTGGTTCTATGTGCGTAAAAGCGCAAACATGAACGTATAGGGCGTAACAGAAACTATAATTTACAACCCAATAAGGTAATAAAAGACTCCCTCAACAATCCTCCATGCGATTTGGTTCTGCGGCCATAGGCCTTGAACCCGCAAGTCGGATTTTATGAGGGAGTTCTTTTATTAAAAATTAGACGTGTATTAGCATTTTAGGGAATGTAAATTATAGTTTCTGTTATCTAAGCACGAAGGGAAGACCTCGTAAGTCGGATCGATGCGGGGTTTTCTTTTATAAAAATATAGTTGTAAATAAGATGCTCAGATGTAGTGAATTATATTTTACGCAGTACAGTACGAACACCAAATTTTCTGTTCAAAATTATAGCATTCATATTAAGGGAAGAAAAATGGACTGCTCTGCAGTCCATTCATTCTAATTTGACGATATATATCTTTATCTCTATAATATAAATAGATAGTCAGACGAGTAGGAACGTCAGGCGCATCTCAAAAACTAATTATCTAGGAAATGGCCTTTCTGTTTATCTAATTACACTTAGTAACGGAGGGCTATTTGCTTTTTGTGAGGCAAATAAGCGCTATAAGTGCACCAAAGGAAACGACTAATGTCAACATTCCAATGATAACTGTAATAAGTTCAAAGTCACTCATAAGCTCACCCCCTTCTATAACGAAGAGAGACCCAACCTCGCTGACTACCTTAATAGTATTATAATCTGAACAAATATACGATACAATAAGCAGTTATTTATCTATATATATGAATCAGAACCACCCGTAAAACGGGTGGTTTGCTCACGGGCTATAAGCCCGTAGTACTAGGCCAGCGTCTAAAGGCGCTGGCTTTCACTACGTTCAAGCCGCATAGCCATTGACTCGTAACCTTCCCCTCAAAGGGGATATGTATTACTTGCTACCCTTAAAAGGGTCCTCATATTCTTTTACACTAAGTTTATCTTTTATTTGGTCATGTAACTCTTGCTCACGTATATATTTTTTTACGGTAGCTTTATTTAAACCTACCGTACTTACATAATATCCCTCGGACCAAAAGTATCTATTTCCAAATTTATACTTTAAGTTTGCGTGTTTATCGAACATCATTAGTGCACTTTTACCCTTTAGATATCCCATAAAAGATGAAACTGATATTTTAGGTGGGATTAATACTAGCATATGCACATGATCTGCCACAAGCTCCCCCTCTATAATCTTGACGCTCTTATATTCGCACAAACGTCTCAGTATTTCACGTAAACTATTTCTGTATTGATTATATATAACTTTACGTCTATACTTAGGTGTAAATACTATGTGGTATTTGCATAACCATTTTGTGTGCGCAAGGCTCTGTGTCTTTGTTGCCATATAAAATCACCTTTCTTTTGCATATAATGCGGCTTGAACACCTACATTATACTTAAGCAAGGTGATTTTTTTGTATAACTTTCGTTGCCGCACCCGCATAGCGGGTGGTTTAATGATTCGCGACTACGTCGCGAACCAGTCTAAAGACAATAATTAAATAATAAAAGAGCCTGCTGGAGCAGGCTCTTTTATTATCCAAAGATTTCTTCTAATAGTGCATCGTCGATGATGGTACCAACGTAGAAGTCGCTGAAGATGCCGTATTTTGCACTGGCTACTTCAAAGCGCATATCATATACGATTTTTTTGAATTGGATGTCATCATTACTAAAGATTGTAATGCCCCATTCCCAGTCGTCTAGGCCACAGCCACCTGTTGTAAATTCGGATAAAACGTCTAAGTATGTTTTACCAAGTTCACCGTGAGATTTCATCAACATGCCTCGTTCTTGTGGTGGTAGCATGAACCAGTTGTCATCACCTTCACGTTTTTTGCTCATGTTATAGAAGCAGATGTATTTGTCACGAGGTACATGAGGGTATAGTTTTTGGTTAACTTCTTCTGTATCGAGTTTTGCCTTAACATAAGCACTTACTTCTGTTACAGATGTATAGGAATATGTTTGAACTAATACGCTTGCAATCGCAAGGCGACGGAATTTGCGTTCTACTTGTGCCAAGTATTCAAGGGATGGACCAAGGATCCATAGGATTAAGTCCCCTTTTGCACCATTACAATCATAGAATGCATAGCTACCTTCTTTAGCTTGATGTTTAGCTTCAAGGTCTGCTAAAAATGCTTTTAATTCGTTGCGTGCTTCTGCTTTTTCTTCAGCTGTAAAGCAGTTCCATGCGCTGAAATCCATGGCAAATACCATGTGTTGGCTATGCCAACCTTCTACTGTAGGGATTGCTTTTCCCATTGTGATCACTCCTATCTATAGTGATTATATTAAAAGGATATATATCTATTACTTTAAGAATCGAAAAGACTCCATATACTATTATAGCATATGGAGTCTTTTCTTATAATTATTTATTAATATTAACTTTCATTACTATCCACAATAGACTGTACTAATTCTTTCGCTTGTTTCACACCATCAGGAATACCGATGCCATCAAATGGTGTACCAATGAGATGTAAATTTGGATAGTGTTTTGCCACATGTTCACGCACTGCTGTGATCCCTGCGCGATGGCCCACATTATATTGCGGCATGCAGTGAATGAGACGATTGATGCGCACCCATTCAGGTTGTGCTGCAAAATTCATAATGCGTTGAATTTCTTTTACTGCTAACTCTGAAAGTTCCTTATCATTGAGATGCTCTACTACATCATTACCAGGTTTACCAATAAAGACGCGCAATACGATTTTATCGTCAGGCGTTGTTTGAGGCCATTTTTGATTAAGAATAGTACACGCTGTAAGAGGCGTATCTGTATTGCGTGTAATCAAGAGGCCCGAACCTTTTAGGTCACCATCGAAGGTAGCTTTATCAAAGGCCATAATAGCAATAGCACAGCTTGATTGCTCCATAGAGCGCAAGAAATCAAAACCCGGGTCATCCTTAAACCATTGCGCATATGTGGCAGGCGGTGTCGCGATAATCACATGATCCGCCATAGCAGGAGCTTTATCAAGGAGTACCTCTATAGCTGAATCTGTAGTAGAATCACTAGCTTCTACCCTGTTCTCAGCATTAATAGACGCAGTTCTAATAGATTTAGAATGAGACTGACAGCCACAAGCATCGTTTACAGAGTTCTCCACATCAATAGCATACATACCTTCAACATATCGAATATTAGAAACCAGCGTACCTGTATGCAAGTGCACATTACTAGGCATAGCATCAACAATAGCAGTAATCACGCTTTCTAGACCACCTATTAACTGGCGGAACATACCAGATTGAGCAGCAGTCCCCTTACGGCTCGCCATATCCGCTTGAACCTTACTAGTTTGTCGTTGTGGACTGGTATTTGTGGCATGGCCAGAACTGTTTGAACTATTATTAGTAGATGCAGTATGACTAGACTTTGCTTCATGAGTTTCGAATTGACGGTCTGTCATAGTCCCTTTACCAGCACGCGGTACGTCGCCTTCAGCTACGGCGCCTTTAGCCGCTTTAGTAACCCCCGCTTTAGAGTGGCCCATCTTAGCAGCCATCATGCCTTTTACCATGTTCCCATATTTTTGTTCTACTTGAATAAAATGAGGGAATGTAGCAATAGACTAATTTTATAAATATCGCCACCATAGATACCCGCCAATAGAGGCTCGATGAGCTTATCCATCATTTCTTGACCTAAATGGTATTGAAAGAAATGACCAATGGATACATCTCCATTTTTATCTAGCTGGTATGGCTTTTTAAAGTAATCTAAACCAGCTCGCAATTTGCCAGGCCAAGAAATAAGCGTTGCTTTCACAAAAGGCATCATTTCCGTAGGGATGCCCATGATAGAGCCCCCTGGAATAGGATGTATGGAACCCTTGTCATATACAAAGGCTTGCCCCGTTTCATTCGATACAAGGGTGTCACCTAAGCCGAGATCATGAATTAGATCCGTCATTTCCGTTTTACGGCCTAAGTAGGAATCAGGTCCGAGCTCTACCACGAAGTCATCGACGCGTTGTGTTTGTATTTTCCCACCAAATCGTGGTGCTTGTTCATAAAGAGTAATGGTCCAGTCCGGCTTTGCATGGCCTAAATAATAAGCCGCTGTCAATCCGGTTAGGCCACCGCCCACTATTGTTACATTCACGAATGAATCCTTTCTATTATTGCACTCGCCATCGCTTGCAAGAATGTTTCATCACAATTCGGCATTTCTGCACGCATATATACAGCGCCGCCAGCATCAACGAGTTCTTTGCACTCTACATCATTATCGTACAACACCTCTACATGATTGCTTACAAAGCCAAATGGTACAAAGGCTATATGTATCGCGCCACTACGCAAAGATTGATTAATTGCTTCTGCTACGGTTGGCCCTAACCATTGCCCATGAGGGGCTGCGCTCTGCCAAGCTACAGACCACTGTTCTAAATCGCAACGTTGAGCGATTTCTTTTGCACTTTCCTCTAAGGCCAAAGCATAAGAGTCTGCATTATGACTATTAATAAGAGGTATGCTATGAGCACTAAAAATAACAAATACATCTTTAGTATCATTGATGCAGTCTGAAACTGCTTTTACCCAATACTCGATAAAGGAAGGTTGATCCCACCAAGCACGAATAACATCAAAGGTTACACCTTGAAGGTCACCAATTGCAGCCTGCACTTGTTTCTCATAAGCGCCAGTACCAAGAGACGTAAAGAATGGGGCAGTTACAATAACGATAATATGCTCTACACCTTGTTTGACTAATGCATCTACCGCATCAGCAATGGACGGCTTCATATGAAGATATCCAATAGCCGATGGTATGGATGGCAACAAAATAAGCAGTCTATTATATTGACATTCTGCCATCGTTTGTAATTCTACGTTGGACCACTGACCAATGACATCATAACGATGGGTAAGATTTGCAACTTCAGCATCGGTCGGCACGCGACCATGACGAATACTCGTCATGTATGGCACTAAATCATCCTTACTTGAAGGGCTACCATAGGATAAGAATAATAATCCTTTTTTCTCGATGTTCACTAGCTTACCCCTCTTGTGCCCATAATTCACGACTGCGTTCATGTACATAGTCTGTAAGCCAATGAAGCTTTTTAGGATCTGCCTCGGGGAATACGCCATGGCCTAAGTTAAAGATATGACGGCCATAACGAACACCATCAAGTAAGATGCGATCCACTTCGTGAGCTAATGTTTTTTCATCAGCAAATAAGTAGGCTGGATCGAGATTACCTTGTACCGTTTGTGTTACGCCTCGTTCATTAGCCATAACGATGGAGCTACGCCAATCAAGAGCGATTACATCCAATGGCAAATGAGACCAAATAGATACGAGATGATCGGTACCAACACCATTCATAGCCATAGGCAAGTGAGGGTATCGCTCCTTTACAGTCTTAATAATCCGTTCCATATGAGGATAAATACCTTGTTTATATTGGTCCGCATTCACTGCACCAACCCAAGAGTCGAAGATTTGTAATGCATTCGCACCGGCTTCGGCTTGCATAGATAAATATTCAATGGACATATCTGCTAACTTTGTCATCAATGCATTCCACACATCTGGTGCACCTATAAGCATGCCACGGGTCTTATTATAATTCTTTGTTGGTCCCCCTTCGATGAGGTAAGACGCAATCGTAAATGGTGCGCCACAGAACCCAATGAGCGGTACGTCGAGCATACCGGATGTTAATAACCTAATCGTTTTCCCGATATAATCTACCTTTGTAGGGTCAAAGGTATCTAATGTATCTACATCAGCCATGGAGCGAATCGGTGTATTAAACACAGGGCCCACACCCGCCTTGAGCTCTACGTTTACATTCATCCCTACCATAGGGCTCATAATATCCTTGTAAAGGATGGCTGCATCTACGCCGTATTCTTTTACAGGTAGCTCTGTAACACGAGCACATAACTCAGGCTCTTTTGTAATTTCAAAGAGCGTATATTTTTCTTTGATTTTACGGTATTCCGCTTGGCTACGACCAGCTTGGCGCATATACCACACAGGTGTTACACCAGGGTTCTTACCTTGGATCATATCTAAATATGCTGTATTCAAGTACTCAACCCCTTTCTTTCTAATCAATACTAACACACTATGATAACTAAAACAGTTACTTTAGTTACATCACTTATAACGTTGTCATTACTATTCTCTGTGAAAGCTATATACCTTCACAGGGGTTACATTTAGTTGCGACTTAATCTATGGCAATCAATGCCTGTAACAGATTGAGCCATATCAAATACAGAGCGTTGGCATGTAAACAACCAGATTTGTTGGTTCTTGCCTATTTCTGCTAATAATTCTAACGCACTACGTTGACGGTTTTCATCAAAGCGCACGAGAATATCGTCTAGAATAATTGGCAAGGATTCAACTTGGTAAGAGAATACCTTAGCTAATGCTAGACGCAATGCCAAGTATACTTGATCAGCTAAGCCACTAGACCAGAACTTCAGCTCTAGTCTCTCTCCGTTGCCATTAACCAAGGCTACACCTTCGTTGATACCAAGGATATCAAAGGTATAGATACCGCCAGTCAAACGTTCTATATAAGAAGATGCAAGCTCTAACATATGAGGCTGCTTTTCTTGCTCGTACGATTGTTGAGCCTTATCCATGCAGTGGCTCATCAACACTTGAGTAGCCCAATCTTCGAGAGCAGATTCCAGTTCATTTTGTAACGCTTCACGCTCTTGAAGCATTTGGTGTTGCTCTTGGTCAGAACCTAGGGCACGCATAGACTCCACAATTTGACCACGGCGCTCATATAATATTGCCAACTTGTCTTCAATGGATGCTATTTCTCGTTCAGAATGCGCCAATTCATCAAGCCAATTATCCTTATTGCCTTCACGCAAGCGACGATAGAATAAATCTCTATTCTCCGCATCAGGCGCTAGTAAGTCTAACTGAACCTGACTTTGTTTGTAAATAGTTTGCCATTGCTTGTATTGATCTTCATCAATAAGATGTTGACGATACTCGTTGGAGCTTTCCATACCAGCCTTGTGCAAGAGCTCTTGTTGACGAAGTAGCAATTCTTTTTCTTTGCGGTGCCAATTATCATACTCATTGCGGAAGCTTTTACGTTGTGCTTCCTTTTGTTCCCATACAATTTTATTTTGTTGGAAGTTTTTATATTGGTTATAAATACGTTTTAACTCTGTAGGAGATACAGGAGCCTCAACACCAAGGTTATACCACAAGGTCATGGCTTGGTCTTCGATAACACGTAAGCCTTCTTTATGCTCTGCTAAGCGCTTTTCATAACCTTCAATAGTACGTAACTGTTCATGGTACTGATCGTACTCTTGTTTGAGACCGAAGAAATCATCTTCGTTAAGGCTCTTCGCCGCCCCTTGAGGCAACCAATTCTGCCAAGCTGCAAGGGCTTCATCATAAATAGCTTGCAACGTATGACCTTCTTGGACCCAACGATCAAGATGTGCTGCACCCTCTATGGATGGAATTGGGCTCACTATAGGTGTTGCGGCTTTCACAAGTGCCTCTAACTGATGTTCTACATCAGATTTACGAGATGACAAGATTTGTAACTCATAATTCAATTTAGATACATCAGAATTGCCGTTATGACGTCTCCATGTAGCATACCAGAACAATGCCATAGATAGGATTAATAGTATAAATCCGCCAATCGTATAAAGTACAGACTCTAATACTAATAAGCCTGCTAATACAAGTAAAACGCCTATCACTGCGGCTACGCCACTAATGCGTTGTAACCACTTTGGCAAATTACTAGGTTGCGCATCTGGACCATAGCTATCCCGTTTTTCCGTAACTCGATCTATATCCATCAAGATAAGTTCTAGTTCGCGTTCAAGATGCTCTTTTTTCGCCAAATCCTCTTCACTGTAATTTGGCAAGGATGCTCCATCGAGGTTGGCTGCTGGCAAATCATCAGATGCCTCCGCAGGTTTGCAATCTTGCCAATGTAATAATTGTTCTTTAGCAGTGCGCAAGCGACTTGCTAAGCGCTCTCCTTCAAACCAATTCACATCGTCAGCCATCGGCTCATCATCACGCCATGCAGAATGCATGGATCGAGAGAATTCTAGTTGCTCTCGCACCTTGAAGATGTACGCATCCCCTTCTTCACATTCACGGCGCAATTGTTCCCATTTAGCCCCTTGTTGAATAAGGTCTTCAATATCTTGACCATACGTACCAAATGGACTATCCGGGCTAAAGTTAGCTGGCAACAAGGCCGCTTCCTTTTCCTGCCACAACTGCATATTGTCTCGAGCTCGTTTGATTTCCTCATCGATACGAAGGAACTCATCACGACTCAAGGCAAGCTCGCTATTGTACTGTTGCATATGCATACGCGCTTCTTCGCTACGGCGATACGTATCCCATGCGCGCAATACGACGTCTATACCATCGCGGTATTCCTTCCACTCTTGCAACTGACCTTGTAATTCTGCCTCAGTCTGTTCCGTGCTGTGAAAGACTTTTTGCAATTCTACATATTGCGTTTCATGCTCGGCTAAATGGCTTAACTTTTGACGATTTTCTTTAAGCTCATCCATCAACACATTGATGCGCCGTTTACCATTGGAGGAAGCTACTAATAGATCAGTAGCGCCTTTTTCCACATCTTTTACAACCGAGCCTAAATGCTCGCCCCCTTCAGCACCGAAGAAGCGAGACCGAACCTCTACCTCTTGTAGAACATCGAGACCTTGTAAATCATCAAGAGTCAATCCGAAAATTCGATTATATGTTTTTTTATCAATACCATGCCACCAGTGTTGAGCTGGCTCCTCATGAATGGCTGGATTTCCTGGACTGTAAAAGTCTAGTTGTTTACCCTTACGACCAATGTAGTAGCTTTCACCATTACGCTCTACATCAAGGGCACCCGTCATAGGCCCATAAGCCTTATGCGTACCACCGAATAAAAGGGTGCGCATCCCTTCAAGAAGAGATGTTTTGCCACTTTCATTAGGTCCATACATGAGCTGAACACCATGATTTCCCGTAGTGAAAGACCAGTTGTGATACGGGCCAAATTCATCAAATCGTATGCGTTTAATGTTCATCGTTAGCCCCCATCAATACAGTAACACCTTCAATTTCACAGCGCTTCAAGGCGCGAAGCAATAATTCATCACTCAACAAATCAGCATATACACCTAAGCGTTTAAACTCAGGTCGTTCTGCCAAAATTTGACGTACCGTCTGTACCGCATTGCCATCAACCATATCATCATAGGCGCGTAAATAATCCCCTACTACATCGGATAACAATCTACGTTCAGCCAAATTAATGCTAGGTCGCGTATTACAGATCATGCGATAAGGCATAACAAATATAGACTTGCTTTTCTCTTCACTTTGGGACTCTTGCAACCATAATTTGCGCACACCTTCTTGTGTACATAAACGATGCAACGGACCAGTACCTACGAGAACAATGGAAAGCAAGATATTTTTCTTATATTGCTTACGGAGATTCTCTTTTTTATGGCGTAAAATTTCTAAAAATTCTGCTTCCGTTTTCATGCCTGCAATATCAATTTTGATTTCTTCAAAACGGATTGCACTTGTTTCAATGAAACGAGGTTCACAATGACCATTATGAGATACAGAGACGAGATAGCACCCCTTAGCGCCTATTTCCTTGCGGTGTAAACCTTGAGGATTACCGGAATAAACAACAAGAGGTTCCTCGCTAAGAACTTGAGATTTGTGAATATGTCCTAATGCCCAATAATCCATAGCCGCCTCTGCAAGATCAGTTAAACTGCATGGACCGGTCACATTATGGTTTTCAGAGCCTGCACTAGAACCTACCGTACCGTGCATGACAGCCAAAGAAAACTCATCTCGTTCAAAGGCACGGTATTGGCGCGCATAATTGTCGCTTTCATTACCATGGCCACAGCTAATGCCGTAAACGCCACCAATTTCTATATTGTTAACAATTAATGGGAAACGTTGTACTTGTTCACTAGAGAATACATGCACATTATCCGGCATCTGCAATTGAGCCTTCCAGCTTTCAGCAGGATCATGATTACCTTGCACCATATATACTGCAATGCGATGTTCTGCCAAGCGGTACATGGCGCGCACAAATCGCACCTGTGCCTCTAGATTATGATCTTCGCTATTATAAATATCACCAGCGATGACAACCGCATGAACATGCTCATCAATAGCAGTGTCAATAATTGTATCAAAAGCTACATAGGTAGCTTCGCTCACGGCGCGATCAACGGCGCGGCTAATACCTGTAGCATATTGAAAGGGTGCCCCTAAATGCAGGTCACCACAGTGTATAAATCGAAATGGCTGCATCTATATCCACTCCTTGTATTAGTACTTTTATTATAGTTATATATAGTAATTACAATATTTTATTATACTACAAAACCGTAAAGATTACTTAAAAATAACTATCAATCAATCTATCAAAATAGATACTAAAATATAGTATCTCCAATTAGATTTAAACGATACGCCTTACCTGTATTAAAAATGGTCTAAAACCCACTGCGATATTTTTGTTAACTTAAAAATACATTAAGTTGACAATTTATACACGAACGTTTACAATCAAATTGTCAATATTTTATGTTTTTATTAAGTTAACAATTTGGAGGCTATTATGGCTTTGCCTACAGATCAACAACCATCCCAGGTGGGAACATACGAAAAAATTCTTACCATAGCTAATCGTATTATGCATGGTGGTGAAATTACTAAAGAAGAAGCAATCGAGTTAATTCATACATCTGATGATGATACGATGATTCTACTTGCTATGGCCGATAAAATTCGCCAGCATTTCAATGACAACTCAGTGGATGTATGCGCCATTGTAAATGCACGATCTGGCAAATGTCCTGAAAACTGTAAATTCTGTGCCCAATCTGCCCATCACGAAACAGGTGTTCAAGTATATCCGTTCATGGATGATGAAAGCATCCTCGATGCGGCGCGCAAAGCTAAAGAAGCAGGCGCTATTCGTTTTTCTATCGTAACGAGTGGTCGTAATACTAATAACCCAAATGAATTTAACCAAATCATTCGCGTATTAGACCGTATTAAAAACGAAGTAGGTCTCGAAATTTGCTGTTCTCTTGGTTTGTTAACTTACGAACAAGCTCTCAAATTAAAAGAAGTGGGTGTAACTCGATACCACTCCAATATCGAAACAGCACCTAGCCACTTCCCAGATATTTGTACAACCCATTCCTACGAAGATAAAATGTCTACCATCGATAATGCTCAAAAAGCAGGCATTCGCGTTTGCTCCGGCGGCATCCTTGGTCTTAATGAAACATTAGAACAACGCGTAGAGATGGCATTTGAGCTTAAACGTTTGCATATTGACTCTGTACCACTCAACATTTTAAATCCTGTTAAAGGTACACCATTTGAAAGTAATAAAGCATTACGTCCTCTAGATATTTTGCGTACCTTCGCTGTGTTCCGTTTCATCTTGCCAAACGCATTGATTCGTACAGCTGGTGGTCGTGAAGTAAATCTTCGTGACTTACAAGCTTATGCTTTAAAAGGTGGCCTTAACGGCATCATGGTTGGTGGCTACTTAACAACTGGTGGTCGATCTCCACAAGACGATCTCCAAATGATTCAAGACTTGGAGCTAAGTCGCAATTCTGCCCAAGTTTAAGTTTTCGTATATACCATTCTCATTTGAGGATGTTGTATATAAAAAATATTCCTAAGATTTATAAATTTTTTACACATATAAAAAAGAACCATCTAGTTTGCTGTGCTAGATGGTTCTTTTATTGCCACAATAAATTATAAATGGCTTGACCATTTGTATTGCCTTCAATAGGTTCAGGATTTTCATTATACTCTACATTTTCATAAGGTGTACCGTCTGCCATGTACGCATCTACCTTTAACGTTTCCATGGTACGATTATATCTACTTATATACACTTTATATCGCAATTCGTCGCCACCCAGTTCATTGACTCGCAGCCACAAAAGCGCATCATAATCACTTTTTTGAACACTGTCATTGTCAATAAATAATTGGTTTCCTGACGCATGAAAATGTACGTGGCGTGAGCGCCCCCCCCTATATTGATTAGCCACAAAAGGGACAATATGGTTAATATTTTCCTCATATGACTGCTCCTCTCATGCCTTAGAGCTGTATACTTTATAAAACTTTAATAGCCATTAAACCTTTATAAAATATACAACTTCTCCTTTATATATAATACCAAAATTGTCCCATATTTATCAACAATAATTAAACTTAATTATTATCTTTTTTAGAATTTCAAGAAATTAAAAGAAATTTCTTAAAAAATTTCATTTTCAACTCATTTTTTGTTCTTATAATGACAATGTCAAATGATAAATAGAGGTAACAATTCCCTGGTTACCATACGTGTATTTATCTCCCGACAAGTATTACTAACCCCAAACCTACTACTTGTTTAAATACATGGTTCATTTGATATTAATACTAACACTCCCCTTACATGAAAAAAGGACTCCAGTTGGAGTCCTTTTTTCGTTGTATAAAACTTTAATGAATCTCAAAATATAAGCGTGTATAAATTCTATCTTCTTTGTAATCCACGATAAACTAGTTCAAAAATAATTTTCTGAGCTTCTAACCACTCATCGCTCTGAGACCACTTATATTGTTTATTAACAGCATATAGACCGTGTACTAAAAATACAAAAACAGATACCCCAACATCAAACGAAATACCAAGAGATTCTGCTATAACGAGCCCTTGTCGATCTTTTTCACGTCCTATAATGCGTTGTAATACATATTCTGAAATTTGTTCATCTAAAAATAAAGGTAAATACTTTTTATGTCGTATAATACGCTGACATAAAGGCAATCTATCAAAAATAGAATCGTATGCTTCTCTCAACGAAACAGAATTAGAAGCAGCTGATAAGGTGTTAGCTATAGTTTGTAAATTGTTGTTATCTACCATTCCTGGCTTCGAATAAGCGATTGCATCATCCACTAAATCATCAACAATTTCCATGATATTACTATAGTGTAAATAAAAAGTGGAACGAGTTATACCCGAAGCTTTACACAACGATGTTACTGTTACAGACTCAAAGGAATTGTTTGCTAACCAACTAAGCAGGCCTTCTTTTAACAACATACGTGTCATTTCTTTTCGAGTTATCATATAACCTCCAACATAGACACTTTTATACAATGTGTCTATTAATAAACATAGTGTTAATTATTGTTGAGACTAGTATACCAAAACAAGATACACTAGTTCTAGAGATTACAAATGATAATCTATTCAATTAAATCGACAATAATTTAATTAAGGAGATAACTATGACACAATATACTCACATTCGAAATGCCACAGGAAAATTAACAATAAAAAATACAACATTCCTTATTGATCCATTTTTAGCACCAAAAGATACTTATCCTGGCTTTGAAGGAACATTTAACTATCAACAAAGAATGCCTATGGTTGATTTACCTCTATCAATGGACAATCTATTAAGCAATGTAACTGCAGTGGTAGTTACACATACACATCTTGACCATTGGGATGATACGGCAATTAATGCTATTCCAAAATCACTTCCTATTTTTGTACAAAATACAGCGGACAAAGAACTTATTACTTCACAAGGCTTTAATGATGTACGCATCATTTTTGAAAGTCTAGAGTTTAATGGTATCACATTAAGAAAAACAGGTGGCTCCCACGGCACTCTAGAAATGTATGCAAATCCAGCTCTCGCACAATTAGCAGGCGATGCGATGGGCGTTATTTTTGAAGCAGCAGACGAACCAACTGTGTACCTTGTAGGCGATACAGTTTGGACAAGTGATGTTGAGAAGGCTCTTCTTCGCTTCGACCCTAACGTTATTATTATGAACACTGGATATGCTCAAATTTTAGGCTTTGAAGATAGTATTATTATGGGTACAAAAGATATTGGCCGCATGGTGGTACGCAAACCAGAGGCTAAAATTATTGCGGTTCACATGGATACAGTTAATCATACTGCAACAAGTCGTAAGGATGTGCGCAAATTTATCAAAGGCAACAACATTGAAAGCCATGTAGAAGTGCCTGAAGATGGTGAAACCATCACACTTTAATAGGTCTAAAACAATTAGTACATTATACTACGGCTAATACAAGACTAGTAAAAAAATCTATCCACAAACAATAAAAAACACCCTCTTAATTCTAATAGTCATAATAACTATAAGATCTATAGAGGGTGTTTTTATACGTAACTACAAATTATAATCTATCAAAAGATAAACTATTTTACTTCAGCCCAACCTAAAGCAGCACGTTTAGCATCGATATCAGCTAAGATTTTTTCAGCTACTTTAGCAGGATCAGTATTTACATACATAACAGAACCTAAGATATCCTTAGTGTCTTCTTTAAGCCATTTTGTAACAGCATCAGAGCCTTGTGTAGGTGGCTCAACGCAGTGGTAGGAGTTGATCCCCATCAAGCGGAAGCCAAGGGATGCATCGATACCTTTTTCGTTAGACCATTCAGGGCTAGACATTGCAAATGGCATTTGTGGCAAGTTAAGGCCTAATTCACCAGCAATACCAGCGAAAATACCGGAAGAACGAGCATTATCTACACATTCGCCAACATGCCATACTGGTGGTTGATCATCACCCAAGAACTCTTGCAATGCAGGGCTACATTTTTTAATAGCATCTGTATTACAGTAACCAAGTTTCATCAATGGGAAGGATGCACAACCATTTGTTAAGATGATACAGCCATTTTTGATAAGTGTATCAACGATATCTACAGTTGCTTTTTCATAAATAACGCGAGGGTTGGAACAACCTACTACGTTTACAATACCACGAACTTTACCAGATTTTAAAGCCTCTGCCAATGGTTTGAAGGAGCCGTAATGTTTAACAGTGGATTCTGGAGAGAAACCAACTTCAGCAGTGATTTCGTATGGCGGAATGAATACAGGCATACCTTTACGCAATTCATGAGCTTCAAGAGCACGATCCAAGATTTTGCGAGCCAATGCTTTTGTTTCAGACAAGTTAGTATGATGGTGATCGTAACCAATGTGTTCTGCACCTGGTAAACGAGCTGCATCAGATGTAGTGATAACTTTTGTGTTGAAGCAACGTGCTACGTCCATAATAGCAGGGTAAACGTCTTGAACGTCAGCTACCCAGCAATCAAGAGCGCCTGTACCAAGTACAAGTTCCGCACCGATAGCATTACACAATGGAATAACGTTTTC
>OBUY01000493.1_pt1 | contig 15906 bp, 3 predicted proteins | sample 1475781 | NCBI WGS metagenome assembly OBUY01 (sample SAMEA2579912, study PRJEB22360) | human gut metagenome | biome: human gut; feature: human-associated habitat; material: faeces | place: Denmark | collected 2008/2010 | reverse complement strand
GGGCGGCTTTCATATTCCTTACATGATTCTTACATGACTAGAGTATACTAAATAATCCATTTAATCAAGTTCAAGTTATTTTGTAAGCCCTGCTTGTTGCATAAGTAATGCAATTTGAGCCTTCATTTGTTCATTATCAGCCTTAACGGAAGACAATTCATTGAGGCTTTCTTGCATGCGTGCATTTTCAGCTTTTAACGCTGTCACTTCATCTTGCAACACATAAACGGAGCTGATAGGGCCACCTTTATAACGATCTGGAATCGCTTTCTTCGCATCGGAGTTACCGAATTTGTGAGTTACACCGGCATTCACCATGTTATGGTGACTACCAACAGATACGCCTACATGGAACATAGTGTCTTCCGCTGTGTAATGTGCAACGCCTAACGCCGCTGCCGTTTCACCTCTGTAATTACCGATACCGGCCATTACTTGAGTAGGCTCCAATGGATCGTATTGAATCGGTTTCAGCGCAGACATAGCCGCCGCATGAGCACCTACACGTTGTGTTTCACCCGCTACAGCATTGATAGCATTTGCCATCTTATCCGTTGCACCTTTTAACTGATTTACATTAACTGCATCTGTACCGTTTACACCAGCAGCAACATTGGTAATTGTATTACCACCGTTGTTGAGGCCATCTTTAGTAAGACTAACTGCATTACCGCTAGCAGGTGTAATTGTTACACCGCCACCGTTCATAACTGTAGTATTACCTGCAGCATCCTTAGTTGTTACTGTTTCAAGACCTTTCAAGTCTTTCGCCATACGAACCTTAAGGTTGCCAGTACCATCAGATACGACACCTAAATTGTCTTCTGTAGTCAACTTGCTAGCATCAGTAATGCCACCCACTACATTAACTTGTTCGTTAAGCTTTTTCTTGATTACGGAACCGCTATCGCCACCGTATTTCATACCATCATCTTTAGTTGCCACTTGGTGGGTCTTACCGTTTTCGTCTTGGTACTTAATACGAGTGATGTTGTTACCGTCTAAGTCTGGATCACCTTTATCAACGGTAATATCCGCATTACGGCCGTCTTTACCAGTTAAACCGATATGACCAACACCGTCTTTACCGGACATGGATACAGCATCTTTACCGTCTTTACCAGCAATACCTACCTTGCCATCTGTACCATCAACACCGTTAGGACCAGTAATGGATACGCCGTCTTGACCGTTTTTGCCAACTTTTACCTTATCAGTAGTTAAGCTGTCAGTCTTAAGGTTTTTCGCCATCTTGATAGTAACATTACCATCTTGGTCGGCTACTGTTTTAATATTTTCGCCGGAATATTTATCGTCAGACTCTTTACCTTCACCTTTGATAGTAACCTTTTGGCCTAAATCACGGTGGAATTCACCTGTATTACCAGCAAAATTCATACCTTTTTTCGTGATTTCATCACCTAGGTTAGTAATCTTATTATCCAAGGCTTTGTGAGATTTTTGCAATTGATCTTCTGTAGCAGCACGACCGCTTGTGATGTTGTTAGGATCCCAATCTTTGTTTTCCAAACCTGTCACATAACCGTCTTTACCATCAACAGATACCTTACCTGCTGCAATCTTACCATCTTTACCGTCAATAGTTACCTTGTCGCCAGCTTTAATGGTACCGTTTTCACCGTCAATTGTTACATTACCGGCTTTAATAGTACCTTTGTTGCCGTCGATGGTAACTTTATCACCAGCTTTGATTGTGCCTGTAGTACCGTCCATCGCGATTTGTTTTGTAGCATCAGAGCCCAATGTCACTTGGTCTTTGAGACTTACTTCATAGTTCTTGGAACCATTCGCATTAGTGCTAGGTGTTACAGTAATATTATTACCTGCCGATACCGTTGTGGATGCAGCTGCTGTAGCTTTATCCAATTGAGATTTATTAACTGCATCGTTAGGATCTGTGCCGTCAGCTACATTCGTAATCTTATTACCGCCATTATTTAAGCCGTCTTTTGTAAGACTCACTGCATTACCACCAGCACGATTGATTGTCATGCCATCACCATTGATAACAGTATTATTGCCGCCGTTTGTAAAAGTAGCAGACGTTAAGCCTTTCAATTCTTTCGCCAAGCGCAATTTCAATGTATCGGAACCGTCGGAAACAACACCGATGTTGTCTTCAGTCGCTAATTTGCTTTCATCGGAGATACCGCCCTTAACATTCACTTGATTGTTAAGTTTCTTTTTAATCACATTACCTGTATCGCCACCGTACAGCATACCGTCATTTAGGTTCGCCACTTCTTCGTTCGTGCCGTCCGGTTTTTGATACACAATGCGCGTAGTGGTCGTGCCGGCGGCACCGTCGACGCCCGGCTTGCCGTCACGGGTTACGGAAATATTCGTCGTAACACCGTCTTTACCGTTGATGCCGATCTTGCCGTCCTTGCCGTCTTTACCGGTAGCGGTAATCGTTTCGGTCTTAAGGTCTTTGCCGAGTTTCACATCAATGGTGCTGTCACCGTTCGCATCTTGGGAGATACTTGTAATGATGTTGGAATTATCCCCTTTCACGGATACCTTGGACCCCAATTTATTCGTTTTTTCGCCGCCTGTATTGGCATCGAATTTCAAGCCGTCATTGATAACTTTATCTAATTTAGATTTAGAGGCAACATCCTTAATCTTAACTGTTTCTTTACTACCTGCATGGTTTTTATCCTCTACAGTTAAGTCAACATCGCCGTTAGAATCAACTGTATAAGCACCGTCTGCAGCAGCTGCATTTTTCACCAAACGATAATCTGTAGCAGCAGCACCTTGACTCTTAACAACATCACTGATTTTTTTCAATTGATCTTCTGTAGCTGCGCGACCGCTTACAGGATTAGATGTATTTACATCCCAATCTTTATTATCAAGACCAGTCACATAGTTCTTAGTATCAGCGTGTTTACCCATTGTTACACCACCGGCTTTCACGGTATCTGTAGCTGTCAATGTTTGAACATTAAGATTTTTGTTCAATTTAACGCCGATTGTAGTATCATCGCCGGTTTGCGTAATTTCAGTAGTGATATTGTTATCACCATTGACTGTTACTTTAGAACCAAGTTTATTCGTTTTTTCAGCGTTATTATCAGCGTTAAAACGAAGGCCCTTGTTGATAAGATCAGTTTTAGCATTACTGATATTAGTATTTAATTCGTTTTTAGCATCGTGTAATTGACCGCCGTTTACAGCGTCTTTACTACCTGCACCTACAGTACCATCAGAAACATTGGTAATTTTTTGATCATTTGCATTGAGACCTGTTGAAGATACATAGGTCTTACCACCTACAGTCAAACCGCCGTTATTAATGCTCGTATTGCCGGCTGTCACGCTGTCCAAGCCGGTCAATGTTTTCGCCAATTTTACGTTCAATGTGCCATTGCCGTCGGATTCAACACCGATATTTCCATCGGACAATGCGCCTGTGGCACCGCCTTTAACGGTGACGGTATCGCCTAATTTTCTGTTGCTCACAGCACCGGTATCACCGGCAAAGTTCAAGCCTTTATCAAGAGTTGTATTGATTGTAGTAATACTTGATGTATTATTATCTTGTTGCGCCTTCGATGCAATATCTGTCAATGTAACTTGTTTTTTGTCGCCTTTATCATTTGCTACAGTCAATACCATATTTCCATTGCTATCAACCTTATATTTACCCTGGCTACCCGCTTCAGGATTTTCTACCAAACGGTAATCTCCCTTTGCTACCTCAGTAAATATATTACTCAAATCAACATTAACTTTGCCCGTATCGTTACGTTCCAGTGTCAACACTTTGCCGTCATTAGAAATACTGCCACTCGTAACATAGTTATTTTTCAATCCACTCACGTTCGCAGTCAATCCGTTTGTGCCGATTAAATTTGCGGCACCCTCACCATTTGCTTGATAAGTCGCTGCACCGCCAGTCACATACTTATCCTTCGCCGTAATGATACGGTTAATATCGCCAATATTGGCACCATTCGTCGTTACGTCTCCGCCACTAGCCACATTAACGATTTGTTTGTTTCCTGCATCAATGCCGGTTTTTACAATTTTAGGGCCTCCAGTGATCGTCACACCATCCGTGTTCATCACTGTATCACCAGCAGTCACACTAGTTAGGTCTTTCAGTTCTTTAGCCAATTTCACGTTCAATGTATCTGTGCCATTAGATACCACTCCAATATTGTTATCACTCAATTTGGATGTATCGGCTACGCCACCAACGATATTAGTTTGTGCCCCCAGTCTTTGGATAAACTTATTATCTGTAGCCCCCGTACCTTTTACATCTCCTGCATAAACTGTGCCCTTATTCACTTCCGTAGTCACTGCATACAGTTGACTGCCGTTAATAGCATCTGTAGATGTAGCGGAAATACGGCCGGCTGCTACATTGGTAACCGTCCGTTCCATACCTGTCTTACCTACGCTAACTGTGGAACCAGGATTTATACCTGCAAAGTTATGTACTACTCCATTAACTGACTCAGAGGCTGTTGCTACCGCTGCAGCAGTTTCAGAACCGGTGCCGAGAGCCACTGCATTTTCATTGGTTGCTTTCGCCCCAGTACCGATAGCGACGCTGTCTTTCGCACTGACCGAAGCACTTTTACCTATAGCTGTACCGTTTTCAGCAGTAGAAGAAGATCCAGATCCTATAGCAGTTGCATCTACTGCACTAGCATTCGTCTGTCTGCCAAGTGCCGTTGCCCCTAATTGTTTCGCGTTAGCTAGATAACCGACAGCCACGGACTGTCCAGTAGTAGCTTTTGACCAGGTACCGATAGACACGCTGGCATCATCTTCGGCCACTGCATTTGTCCCCATGGCGATACTCCATCTGCCCTTAGCCTCCGCACTCCCACCGATTGCATAAGCATAAGTATTAGTAGCTTTTGAATTATTTCCCATTGCTAACGAGGATACCTCAGTAGCGTGAGAAAGGCTGCCGATGGCTATAGCATAGGTTTTATCCGCTTTTGCACCTGCACCGATAGTGGTAGCATACTCTCCATTAGCTTCGGCTTTTGCCCCAATAGAGGTAGCATTTTTCCCTTGTGCCTTGGCTACACCACCAATAGCTGTCGCATTTTCCGCAGTAGATTGTGTTCCTCCACCGATAGCGGTTGAATATGAAGCAGAAGAATTACTATGCGCACCTAATGCCAAGGAAACCGGTCCAAGGGCCTGCGCATAACCGCCAATAGCTACATTATTTTGATCTGTGCCACTATTCGTGCCATTTCCCCATGATACCCCTGCACCAGTCCCCGCAGGATTTACTGCATTAGCAGTATTCAGTGGCAATAATGTACCACCTACTAGTGCCAAAATACATAAAAGTGTACCAACGCATGTTGTGCTTCTTCCATTAATTTTCCCGCGATTATTAGCAATTTCGGACACAACTACATAACAGTTTTTCACCCGATTCCAAATGACTTTATAAATTCGATTCATAATGTTCCTTTCGTACTACATTTTCGTTGCGTAATACCTATCTAACCTTATATAAAACTATAATAAAAATAAGAAGTAATAGATATAAAAATTATCTATACTTCTAATACAAACCAACAATATTCAGCATAACAAGTCAAATATTACACTTATTACAGATTGTTATCATATACTCATCTACTCGTATACCATATCAAAAAAAATCTATATTGTAAACAAATTTTTCATGTTTCATTCATTTTTATGGTTTATTTAACAAAATTAATAATTAGGAAATAAAATCTTCATCTTTTCGATACATTTATGCCATTAAATTTACATATTTGCATATAACAATTTCAATTTATACATAACAAAAGCCGAGGCAATCTATGCCCCGGCTTTTATAAACACCATACATTCTAAATATTATTTAGTTATCAGTGTATTATCACAGAATCTAATGAAACTGTCCCTGATTCAATTACAATATTTAATTAAATTAGCGGTTTATTACTTACACCAGATCTTACTGAATTGTTGGTGCATTAATCGCTTTACGAAGATCCACTGTATGAAGTTCGTCCATTGCAGGAGCTGCTTTTTCATCCACAGTTTTCACGCGATTATTGCCGTCTTTCATAGCTTCGTTCAAGCTGAAGATAACCATTTCGTTCATGTAGAAACGCAATTCATCATCATGTACATTGGCTGTATTGCGATCCAAGATATCGATGATTTGTTGCGCATAGTCCAATTTAGCATCTTCAGATACAGTCACATGTTCTGTAAAGAACTGTTTGTAATCGTTGTACAAACGATCTAACGCCATGCGCGCATAGCTGTCATTTTTATAACGATGGCTCACGATGTACCAGCTACGACGAACGTTCATATAATACAATACATTATTGCGGTACCGTTCTTGCCCCTTCATAACGCGAGAGTCGTCCATGATATATTTGCCTTTTTGATCCAATTGGAATTGTGTAAAAGCATTCACTACGTCACGAACTTCTTCGCTAGGTACAGGAATGGCCACTTCTGCTTCAATTACGTTTAATGGTTCAGCTGGTTGTTCCGGCATCATCAATCGATCTTGAGCCGCATCCGCTTGACCTACCGCGCATACATAAGCCAGTGCCAATACAGGCATAAATGTTTTGAATTTCATACTTCCTCCTTATGATGAGCCGCCCCGGAAAGGGCGGCTTTCACAATCCTTACATGAGTGGTTAAGAACTCGAATATTCAGATTCGATTATTTTGTAAGACCTGCTTGTTGCATCAACAATGCGATTTGAGCTTTCATTTCTTCATTATCGCGTTGTACTTGATCGTATTTAGCAGTTAACTCTAGATCATGTTGTTTCATACGTTCATTTTCAGCTTTCAATGCAGTCACTTCATCCTGCAATACATACGCGGAGCTGATAGGGCCGGCCTTATAACGTGCAGGAACCGCTTTCTTCGCATCGGAAGTACCGAATTTGTAGGATACGCCCGCATTAATCATGTTGTCATGACCGCCAAGAGATACGCCCATATGGAACATTGTAGATTCATTAGTATAGTGCGCCACGCCTACAGCTGCAGCGGTGCTGCCTTTATAATGACCTACAGCAGCCAATACTTGAGTTGGTTCCAATGGATCATATTGTAATGGTTTGAGGCCAGAAATAGCTGCACTAGTAGCACCTACATCAGCGATTTTACCATCCACGCTACGCATAGCACTGCTCAATTGATTTACGTTAACCGCATCAGTACCATCTACACCAGGGCCTACATTAGTAATTCTATTACCACCGTTATTGAGGCCGTCTTTAGTAAGACTTACAGCATTACCTTGAGCAGGTGTAATTGTCATACCGCCACCGTTCATAACAGTTGTATTACCAGCAGCATCCGTAGTCGTTACGGACTCAAGACCTTTCAAGTCTTTAGCCAACTTGATGTTATAGCCATCACCAGCAGCGTTTTTCACAACACCGATATTATTATCTGCCAAACGGTTCACATCAGCACCACCAGTAAGGTTCATAGTATCTCCCAATCCACGAACCACTTTACCGCTATCGCCAAGTTGGTCACCTTGGAATACACGGCCTGTTCTAGCCTTGTTGTTGAAGTCATCATTAACAGCTTTCAATTGATCTTCTGTCGCCGCACGACCAGGAACAGCTACAGGGTTTTCAGGATCCCAAGTTTTGTTATCCAAACCTGTTACGAAGTTGCCTTCTTTACCGTCGGAAGTTTGCTTACCTACAACTACGTCACCGGCTTTCACAGTATTTGCCGTTACAGAACCGTTGTTGCCGTCGATTTTAACTTGATTATCACCTTTACCGGCTGTAATCGTTCCTGCAGAGCCATCCAACTTAACTTCTTTATCGCCATTGCCGGCTGTAACAGTACCTTCGGAACCGTCAATCTTAACTTGTTTTGCTGGGTCTTGACCAAGAGTGATCTTATCGTTCAAGGCCATCTTGATAGCACCGTTATCAACAGAAGTTTTGATATTACCGTCACCTTTTAGGTCAATTGTTTCGCCAAGAGGTTTCTTCACGGAGTTACCGTCTTCTGCTTTAAGACCGAAGCCTGTGGATTTGATGTCTTCAATAGCTGTATGCAATTGACCGCCGTTTACAGCGTCCTTGCTACCAGCGCCAATAGTACCATCAGCTACATTAGTGATCTTCTTATCAGCCGCATCGATACCGTCTTTTGTTACCTTAGGACCGTTTTCGATTGTTAAGCCATCTTTGTTGATAGTAACAGCTTTATTACCACCATCATTGATTTGCAAGCCGTCTTTAGTCAACTTAGTTGCTTCATTAGCGCCGTCCTTGATAGTAACGCCGTTTGTATCCATCTTAGTGTCGCCTGTTGTTACAGTGGTAGCTGTTACAGTGTCTACAGTGATGTCTTTTTTCAATTCTACCTTAACAGCGCCGTCGTCTACGGATGTTTTGATATTCGTGTCATCACCTTTAACTTTAACAGTTTCACCAAGAGCTTTTTTCACAGATTGGCCGTCTTCTGCTTCTAGACCGAAGCCTTTGGATTTAAGGCTTTCAACAGCATCATGCAATTGGCCACCGTTTACAGCGTCTTTGCTATCTTTTGCAACATTACCGTCTTGAACGTTTGTAATTTTATTACCAGCTGCATCGATGCCATCTTTCGTCATGGATGGACCATCAGTAATCTTCACGCCGTCTTTTGTAACAGCTGTCAATGGATTACCTGCTGCATCATTGATAGTCATGCCTGCGCCGTTTACAACGGTTTTACCGTTTGCACCGTTAGCTCCGTTGTTGAAAGTAATGGAGTTCAAGTCTTTAAGGTCTTTTGCCAAACGAACATTGAGGATATTATTTTTGCTGATAACGCCAATATTGTTTTCAGTCAAATCAGCTTCGTTTGTTACGCCGCCCTTAATGTCCAATTGTTCATTAAGTTTTTTCTTAATCACATTACCGGAGTCACCACCGTATGCCATACCATCATCCTTGGTTGCCACTTGATGTGTCTTACCATTTTCATCAGTGTATTTAATACGAGTGATTTCGTTACCGTTGAGGTCCGGATCACCTTTTTCAACAGAAATATCAGCGCTACGGCCGTCTTTACCGTTGAGTCCGATGTGACCTACGCCGTCTTTACCAGAAATAGATACAGCTTCTTTGCCATCCTTACCAGTAACAGCTACCTTGCCGTCTGTACCGTTGTCAGGACCTGTAATGGACACGCCATCCTTACCATCTTTGCCAACCTTCACGGATTCAGCTTTAAGGTTTTTATTCATCTTCACATTGATAGTTGTATCACCAGATGCTGGATCTTGTGTGATGAAAGTTTTAAGGTTTTCACCGCTGTAATCATCGTCAGCTGCAGTGCCTTCACCTTTAATAGTCACTTTGGAGCCAAGCTTGTTAGTTTTTTCGCCGCCTTGGTTAGCATCGAATTTCAAACCTTTATTAGTCAATGCATCCGCACTATCTTTGATTTTGTCATTCAAGTAGTCCACATTAACCGCTTCGCTGCCATCGTTGCCTGTAACATATGCCACATTCGTTACGTGAGTGCCACCTTGTTTGTTGTTATATGCAGGACCTTCGTAAGTTACCTTGGATTTATCAAGGTTACCTGTAGGATCCAAATCATACTTAACAGCGCGGTCATCCAATTTATCAAGTTTGGATTTAGAAGCAATGTCTTTGATTGTAACGGTTTCTGTTTTATCTGGATGATTCTTATCCTGTACAGTCAAGGCTACATCGCCATTCGCATCCACGGTATAGTCACCATTAGAGCCTGCCGCTTGATTTTTAATCAAACGATAATCAGTGGAGTTAGCACTTTGAGCATCCAACGCTTTTTTCAATTGATCTTCTGTTGCGGCACGACCGGATACAATCTTATCTGCATCCCAATCTTTATTATCAAGACCTGTTACATAATTGCCTGTTTCGCTGTCGCCAGCTGCGTTGTTAACAGTTTGACCACCCATAGTAGCGTCGCCTGCTTTCACAGTCTTAGCCGCCGTTACAGAATCAAGATTTTTAAGGTCTTTCGCCAATTGAAGTTCTAATTTGTCAGTGCCATCAGCTTTTACGTTGATGTTGCCGGATGCGCTCTTGAATGTAGTAGACTCAGCTTCAGTTACACCTTCACCTTGTACTTTCACCAAGGAGTTCAATTTTTGTTTATTCACGGTACCAGTGTTGTTACCAGTGAATTGTAAACCGTCTTCCATAGTCGCAACTTGGTGCTCACCGTTGCCGTCAGTGTATACGATACGAGTAAGACCGTTTGTACCGTCTACACCTTTTTCGCCTTTAACACCGGTAGCAGGATCATTGTAACCAGGTTTTACGGATAAGTCGATACCATTAGTACCGTTCACGCCGTTCGTTCCAGCAGGGCCAGTTAAGCCAATGTGGCCTACGCCGTCCTTACCGGAAATAGAAACTGCTTCTTTACCGTTTTTATCAGTAACAGCTACCTTGCCATCTGTGCCATTCGCTGTGTCAGGACCAGTAATGGATACGCCGTCCTTACCATTTTTGCCAACCTTCACAGATTCAGCTTTAAGGTTTTTATTCATCTTCACGTCGATAGTCGTATTGCCTGTCACCGCATCTTGTTTGATGAAAGTTTTGAGGTTTTCACCACTGTAATCAGCGTCAGCTGCAGTGCCTTCACCTTGAATAGTCACTGTAGATCCTAATTTATTAGTTTTTACGCCGCCTACATTGGCATCGAATTTGAGACCTGTGTTAATCAAGTCATTCTTGGTATTAGTAATTTGATCGCCAAGGTCTTGTTTTACTTGATGTAATTGACCGCCGTTTACAGCATCTTTAGAACCAGCCGCTACGTTACCATCTTTCAAGTTAGTAATTTTTGTACCGTTAGGACCTTCCAATGTTACTGTGTCATGGCCTGTGTTACCGTCATATTTTACGGAACGATCTTTTACATTATCTAGTTCAGTTTTGGACGCAATATCCTTAATCGTTACAGTTTTAACGTCTTTAGATTTTTCGTCTTTTACTTTCAAATCTACTTGATTGTTTTCAACCTTATAGGAACCGTCTGCCGCGTTGTTCGGATTAGCAATTAAGCGGTAATCTGTAGCACTTGCATTAGCTTTATTAATAGCATCGCTAACCGTTTTCAACTGTTCTTCAGTAGCCGCACGGTTTGGTACATATACAGGATCTGCAATATTCCAAGATGTATTATCTAAACCTGTTACAAAGTTACCAGTTTGGTTAGCACCTTTGTTATCTGCTACCGTATGATTACCTACAGTGGCAGTACCTGCTTTCACAGTGTCGGATGCCGTTACAGATTGCAAGCCTGTCAAGTTTTTCGCCAATTGCAATTGTAATTTTGCATTGCCATCAGCACCAACAGCCACAGAAGTAACACCGATATTATTGCCTGTAGCAAGATCAGAAGCGCTTGTTACGCCACCTGTGATGTCCACTTGTTTGTTAAGTTTAACATTAGATGTAGCACCCATGTCGCCTTTGAATTTAAGACCGTCGTTCAAAGTTGCCACTTCTTCGTTCGTGCCGTCAGGTTTTTGGTACATAATACGAGTTGTAGTCGTGCCAGGAGCGCCGTCTACACCAGGTTGACCGTCACGAGTAACGGAAATGTTAGTTGTTACACCGTCTTTACCGTTAATGCCGATTTTACCGTCCTTACCGTTTGTACCAGTAGCAGTAATCGTTTCTACTGTAAGGTCTTTACCAAGTTTCACATCAATTGTGCTATCGCCGTTAGCATCTTGAGAGATTTCCGTAATGATATTAGAGTTATCCCCTTTAACTGCTACTTTGGAGCCCAATTTATTTGTTTTTTCACCACCTGTATTAGCGTCGAATTTCAAACCTTTATCAATAAGATCTTGTTTAGTTGTATCAATCTTATTGTTTAATTCATTCTTAGTATTTGTGATTTGGTCACCAAGATCTTGCTTAACTTGATGTAATTGACCGCCGTTGACAGCATCTTTAGAACCAGCTGCTACGTTACCGTCCTTCAAGTTAGTGATTTTTGTACCGTTAGCCCCTTCTAATGTTACTGTGTCATGACCTGTGTTACCATCGTATTTCACAGAACGATCTTTTACTTTATCAAGTTCTGTTTTAGACGCAATATCCTTAATTGTCACAGTATTAACTGTACCGGATTTATCGTCCTTCACTTGTAAATCAACTTTATTGTTATCAACCTTATAAGAACCATCTGCCGCATTGTTCGGATTAGTGATTAAACGATAATCAGAAGCACTTGCGTTAGCCGCTTTCACAGCATCACTAACAATCTTAAGTTGATCTTCTGTTGCCGCACGGCCAGATACATAGGCAGGATCAGTTAATGTCCAATTTTTATTGTCCAAACCGGATACAAAGTTACCGTTCTGAGCAGCACTTTTGTTATCTGTTACAGATTGGGTACCCATAGTAGCAGTACCAGCTTTTACAGTTCTTGTAGCAGTTACCGTATTAACATTGATATCTTGACCCAATGCAACCTTAATCGTTGTATCGTCGCCAGTTTGTGTAATTGTAGTGTTGATGTTAGTACCATCACCAGCTACTGTTACCTTGGAGCCTAATTTATTTGTTTTTTCGCCGCCATTATCAGCGTCGAATTTAAGACCTTTATTAATAAGCTCTGTTTTTGTAGTATCAAGTTCTGTTTTAGATGCGATATCCTTGATAGTTACAGTTTTCTTATTCGCAGGGTTTTTAGCATCTTGTACAGTTAAGTCAACTTTATTGCCAGATACAGTGTATGCTTTATCAGCAGCACTGCTATTTTCAACTAATTGATAGTCAGGAGCATCTACGTCAACTTTATATGTTTTATATGTACCGTCAGTACCTTCTGTAATCGTTGTATTTTTACCAGCTACAACTTTTACGGCTTTTTGTGCTTCATCACGAATAACGGATTTACCGCCGTCTGTAATATTGGACAAGTCTTTATTTGCCGCATTGTCGATTTTATTCTTAGTAGCATCAGTCAACGCTACATCGATTGTTTGGTTGTTAACAGATGTCGTAACATAAGAACCATCGCCTTTTACAGTCAATGTTTGGTTATCCAATAAAACGTCATTTTTGCCAGTGTTACCAGCTACTTTCAAATTAACATTGCGCAATTGTGCCACGTTAACAGCGTCAGTATCAGCTGTACCTGCAGCCACATTAGTGATTTGACGAGTTTTTGTACCGCCGTCACCTACGGACACCGCACCCATAGTGGAAGTCAACGCAGCGCCTGTCAATCCGCTATAGCCGTTTGTACGGCTGTCTGCAGTTTTCACATTATAGCCTGCTGTACCTGCTGCAACGGAAGCAACGGAGTTTGCACCCAATGCAACGCCATCATCTACACTGGATTTAGCTTTATAACCGATAGCCGTACTGTTCGTATTAGCTGCAGTCGCATCAGCACCGACAGCTGTCGCGAAATTACCTGCTGCGGAAGTACGTACACCAGCTACTGTCGCATTATTGCCTGTAGCACCTGTGTTATCGTAGTTCGCATCGGCAGATGTGCCTTTAGCACTGAAGAAATTCGTTTGCGCCGCTTCAACAGCTTCTTTTACCGTATGATACGTGCTGTTCTTGATATTGAAATCAGGCGCTTTATATGTAGAACCATTCGCTTCATAGCCCGTATATGTAGGACCTGCGATGGATTTTGCCAAGTTACTGTTTACAAATTTTAATTGTTTTACATTTGTTGCGTCAGTATCGTTTTCACCACCTGCTACGTTGATGATACGGCGTTCAGAACCTACGTTACCTACCGCAACAACACCGTTTGCAACATTGTTGTTTTGTTGATTAGTGAAAGCAGAGTATCCATTAACCAAGGCACCTCTTACTTCCGTACCAGTACCCAATGCCAAGGAATTATTGGATTCTGCAACAGCATTTGTACCGATAGCCATGGAGTTAGTACCTGTAACAGTAGCACCAAGACCGATAGCTGTCGTATTAGTATTGTTTGCTTTCGCTTCTTTACCGATTGCAATGGCACCATCTTTAGATGCATTAGCCGCACCGCCAAGTGCAAGCGCATCAGCACCCAAGGATTTTGCATTACCACCTAATGCGATAGAGTTGGATAATTTGGCTTGGGAAGAACTACCCATAGCGATAGCATCAGCACCAGCAGCATTAGAGCTACTACCCATGGCAAAGCTGCTTACACCACTTGCATTTGCACTTTTACCCATCGCTACCGCATTTTGTGCGGATGATTGCGCCGTATTACCGATAGCAAAGGCATTCTCTGCACTAGCATTAGCACTATAACCCATAGCTACCGCATTAGCGCCACCAGTACTGGATGAAGAACCGAATGCCATAGAATCATCTGCACCAACTGCAGTACGAGCTTTTGTACCGAAAGCAAGAGAACGAGCCCCTTCTGTTACGGTATTACCATCGCCATTATATTTAGCACTTGGAGTACCATGTTGTTGACCAGGTAATTTTATAGTTTCTGCCGCACCGATTGCAATGGATTGATCCGCTTTTGCTGTAGCGGAGTAACCCATGGCAAAACTACCATTACCCTTTGCCCAGGATGCAGTACCCAATGCTGTGGAGAACTCACCTTCTGCAGCGGATTGACGCATCATAGCCAAAGAGTTAAATCCGCTCGCCTTTGTAGCTGTACCAAGAGCCATAGCAGATGGTGATAAAGCCTGAGCATAATGACCTAAAGCAAAAGAAATACCACCTGTGGCCTGAGCATAGTTACCGATAGCTAAACCGGAATAATAAGTTGGATTACCAGTTTCCTGAATATTTGTATTTTTACCGATAGCAATGCCAGCAAAACTATTTTCTGTATAGTTACCTCTATCTGTACCATTGTACAAATGACTGTTATCAAATGGTGTCAGGTTCCCAGGGTTTTGATAATTGTATAAATAACTACCTTCACTATAAACTACATTACCAGTAGCATAACCAGCGCCATTTACATCATTAATCGTCATAGCAGTATATGTAGCAGCATTAACTGTAGTAATATTACCACCCATTAATAATGCAGCCACCGCCATAATCGCACTCATGCGTGCCCAGGTTGTACCGTTTTGTACGGATTTCACCTTACCGCCACCTGTTTTTACAATTTCAGATACTACAACGTAGCATTTTTTTGTTTTACTCCAAATAACATTATAAATTCGATTCATGATTATCCTTTCTTACCGAAAACTCAGTAAAACACACCACTTGTGTTGCATAATATTGCAAAGATAATAAAAAGAAGAAGTATAAAGATTAATTATCATCTACACTTCTTACACCAAATATTAGTATTCCAAATTACGATCTGAATACTATAATTATTCATGATTCTTCATCATATACTCATCCACGGCAATACAATATCAAAAAATTTCTATCTTGTAAACAACTTTTTCATCTTTTCTTCATTTTTGTCATTTATTTATTTCTATTTTAATACTTTTTAATTTTAAGAAATAAAATCTTCATCTTTCCTATTAAAATTTACGATAAATCCACATATCGGAATTCCACATATCGGAATATAACGATTATTGTAATTGCGTAATCAATTTCATATTTTTAGACTTTTCAGTTTAGTACTTTCATAGATAAGATAATTTTATATACAGAAAAATTATCACCTACAGGTACACGAAAAAGCCGAGGCCCTAGAGCCTCGGCTTTCACAATATAAATCATATATATAAGTATTCTATTTTTTATTGACCCTTACACGTTCAATAGTCGGTTGTCCCTCATGGTTCTTGGCAATAGTATCCACACGGAATAACGCCATTTCAGGACCAAATTCAGATACAAGTCGATCATCGACAGCAACACCGTTTTGAATAGCTCGGTACACAATTTGAGCAAATTCATAACGGGTCAACATACG
>OBUY01000489.1_pt1 | contig 16039 bp, 3 predicted proteins | sample 1475781 | NCBI WGS metagenome assembly OBUY01 (sample SAMEA2579912, study PRJEB22360) | human gut metagenome | biome: human gut; feature: human-associated habitat; material: faeces | place: Denmark | collected 2008/2010 | reverse complement strand
ATTCAATTTATCTTGTTTAGAAATATAAAATTTATTTTAATTATTTTAGGAATTTCTATTTACAATTAGTTTATAAATTGTTATCATATTAATATCTTAATGAATAGTATGTGAACGTGTGTCATAAACAATTCATGAAACAAAAAATGTATATAAGGCATTTAGTGTTTTCTTTATAAGAGAGAAAGGGGTTCATAGTTTCTATGAATAAGGTTTTTAAGGTCGTTTATAGCAAATCTAAAGGCTGCTACGTAGTAGTACCTGAAACTGCTAAAAATAATAACGGCAAGAAAAAAGTATTAGCTAGCGTATTGGCTGGCTTGGCTGTAGCTGGTGCTATGGGTGGTATTGCGCCTCTAGAAGCACAAGCAGGTTATGATACTAGTGGTAGTCATGTAAATATTTGGGCTGATACTTATCCAAAAAGTAATGGTCAAAACTATAACGTTGGGCAAAACTCCATCGTTGTAGGTTACCAAAATACTACGGATGATGTAGCTGGTCATGATGGCAAAGTAGCTATTGGTGCAAAAAATACATCAACTAATAATGCGACTACTGCTGTAGGTAATAGAAATACGGCTACAGGTGGTGCGGCAACAGCTGTTGGTGCTGGTAATACTGCATCTGGCAATGGTTCTGTTGCTGTTGGTAATGTAAATAATGCTGATGCTAAGGCTGCTGTTGCTATTGGTACCTACAATAATGTTAATTACACCAAAGGTTCTTGGGAAACAACGCCTAAAAAAGCAGGTGAATATTCTACTGTAGTAGGTAATTACTCTAGTGCCACTGGTACTAGCGCTTCTGCTATGGGTGTATATACTAATGCTACTGGTGCAGGTTCTTTTGCAGCTGGTTACAACAATAATGCAAAGGGCCAAAACTCAGTTGCCATTGGTTCTGAAAATACATCCCACGTGGCAGACACTGTAACTTTGGGTCAATTTAATAATGCAAAAACAATGGGTGGTATCTCCATTGGTAAAAATAACTTGACTGACTCCACAAATGGTGGCAGAAACTTTGCAGCGACTGCAGATGAAAACTCTCAAATCGCCATCGGTCGTGATAATGAAGCGACTCATTTAGATACAATTGCTATCGGTCGTGAAACTAAAGCATCCGGTTCTGGTGCTACTGTAATTGGTGCACGTGCAGAAGCTTCTGGTAACAATGCTATCGCTATCGGTCAAAGTGGTAAAGATTCTCCTAAAGTAATTGCTAAGGGTGTAAACTCCATTGCTATCGGTATGCAATCTCAAACTGAAGGTGAATCTGGCGTAGCTGTAGGTGCTGGTACTCGTGCAAATGGCCAATATGGTGTTGCCGTAGGTCATGTGGCTAAAGCTAATGTAACTAGAGGTACTGCTCTTGGTGATGTAGCAGAGGCTAATATTGCTGAAGGTGTAGCATTAGGTGCTTCTTCTGTTACAACTACAGATAAAGGTGTTGTAGGTTACAACCCATCCGATCCTCATGAACGTAAATATAATCCTTTAACTGGTAATGTAAAAACCGCTACTACAGCTGCTGTATCTATCGGTAATGGTAGCACTTTGACTCGTCAATTGACTGGTCTTGCTGCAGGTACTGCAGACACTGACGCTGTTAACGTAGCTCAATTGAAAAACGTTGGCGTTGCTGTAACTGGTAACACTGGTAAGAGTGACTTCTTAACTGATGGCGGTAAATTGAACGTAATCGGTACAGGTCGTGTATCTACTGTAGCGGCTCATGACGGTGCGAAAGACTCCAAAATCACTGTAGGTTTTGATGACAAAGGCATGGTGAAAGCTGGTAAAAACGTTACTGTTGATGAAAAAACAGTTGATGGTCGTACTACATACACAATTAACGCTGCTGATACTGCTGCTAAATATGACTTCTTAACAAATGCTACAGCTAACGGTGGTAAACTTGACGGTGAAGCAACACCTACAAAAGTTCAAAGCGGCACTACAGTTAACTACGCAGCTGGTAAGAACTTAACAGTTAAGCAAGATATTGAAACATCTCTTGGCCAACAAACATATACATATTCCTTGAATAAGGATCTTAAAGAAATTACATCCATCACTAACAATGGTGGTCCTACAATGCACTTTGGTGGTAACAACATCAGCATCACTGGCGGTAACCTAGATCTTGGTGATAATAACATCACTAACCTAAAATCTGGTGGCGATGTAGTGAATAACGCTGCTAACATTGGCGACGTAACTCGTATTTCCAAAGCTAATGACTTGCATGTGGCTCCTACAGCAGGCACTAATAACAATGTGGCTGAATATACTGTAGATGCTAACAAAAAGGTTACATTGACTTACCAAGATGGTAATGGTAAAACTGTTAATGGCCCTAAAGCAGTTATCGACTTGAGCGGTTTGAAAACTGGCGACATGAGCTCTTTCAATGTGAAATCTACTGCTACAGAAGGTAAAGTGGCACAAGGTTCTGCTGGCGTTCAAGAAATCCGTGACGGCAAAACTGTGGAAATGCAAGCCGGCAAAAACATGACCATTAAACAAACTAATAAAAATGGTAATGCAGCTGTTGAATTTGCATTGAACAAAGACATCGATTTGACTCCAGATGGGTCTATCAAAATCGGCGATACTAACATCACTGACAATGGTTTGACTATCAATAATGGTCCTTCCATTACAAAGACTGGTATCAACGCTGGTGATTTGAAGATTACTAATGTGAAAGCTGGCGTAAACGACAACGATGCAGTTAATGTTAGCCAATTGAAACAAGTTCGTGCTGACGAACGTCACATTAAACCTGGTGAATACGCAGTTGATAACAACGGCAAAGTAACAATGACTTACCTTGATGGTAACAACAAAGACGTTCCTAACGAAACGGCTGTTATCACAGGTATTGCTAAACAAGATCTTTCCAATATCAACAAGGGTGGCGAAACAGTTATCCAAAATCTTGCTAAAAAATCCATCGATATGGAAAATGGTAAGAATACAAAGGTTAGCAACCGTGAAATCAATGGTGTTAAAACTTTCAAAGTAGACGTTGAAGGTGATTTAACAGACATTACATCCATCACTAATAAAGGTGGCGACGGCAAAGTTGTATTTGGTGGTAACCAAACTGTAAACGTTGCAGGCAATCACAACATTAACTTGAATGCTAAAGTTGGTGACATCACTGGTTTAACTAACGTAACTTTGGATGCCCCTGACTTCGCTAAAAAAGGTCGTGCTGCTACTGAAGAACAATTGAACATTGTTAATAACAAGTTCAATAACACAGTTGGTTTGACTGGTAACACAGGCGCTACTGATCTTCAAAAATTGAACAAACAAGGCGGCTTGAGCTTTGGTGTAGTTGGTGCTAACAATGGTGAGTACATTAAAACAACTGCATCCGGTAGCAATGTAGTAGCTGACTTATCCGACAGCGCTAAAAATAAATTGAACAGCACTGTTGTAGTAGAAGGTAAAAATGCTGCGAAAGTAACAAGCAATGTAATTCAAAATGCAGATGGCAGCACAAAAACTGTATATACTGTAGATGTTAACAACGTAAAACCTACTGCAGCTTCTACTGAAAAAGTACAAGCTAAAGCAGATGTAGCTGGTTCTAGCGACAAAAACATCGCTAAAGTTGCACCTAAAGCTGGTGAAAACTTCGGTGATGCAGGCGCAACTTACGAAGTAAACGTATCCCGTAACGACGTAAAAGACGCAGCTCGTGAAGCAGTAACTGTAAATACTACAAACACAACTAACAACCCTATCACTGTTACACCTGTACAAGATGAAGCAAATCATAACACTACATACCAAGTAACATTCGATGGCAACAAAGCTGCTAAACAAATTCCTTTGACTTACAAAGCGAATGGCCAAAATGCTCAAACAGTTACATTGGATAAAGGTTTGAACTTCACAAACGGTAAAAATACAACAGCCTCTGTAGATGCTGAAGGCGTTGTTAAATACGATGTGAATAAAGATTTAGTTAATATCAATTCCATTTCCAATACTACAAATGGTCCAAAAATGGAATTTGGTCCTAACTCCATTAACATCACAAATGGCCCTATCAACATGGGTGACCAAAACATTACTAACCTTAAATCTGGTGGCGATGTAGTGAATAACGCTGCTAACATCGGCGACGTAACTCGTATTTCTAAAGCTAACGACTTGCACATTGCTCCAACATCTTCTAACCGTCAAGGTGAAACTACTACATCTTACGCTTATGATGCAGCAAGCAAATCTGTTACATTGAAATATAACGATGGTAACGGTGCTAACCAATCTGGTACAGTGGCGAAAATCGACTTGTCCGGTTTGGCTGATCAAATCAAAGACGGTTATTCCTTCTCCACTGACGCTAAAGGTAATGTAGTTGGTAACCATGCTGTTACACCTGTAGCAAATGGTAAAACTGTTTCTTATGCAGCAGGTAAAAACTTAACTGTTGCTCAAAATATTGATAATGCAACTGGTGAACATACTTACACATATGCATTGTCCAATGATGTTGATTTAACACCAAATGGTTCCTTGAAAATTGGTGACACAATTCTCAACAATGGTGGTTTAACAATTACAGGCGGCCCATCCGTTACTAAGACTGGCATCAACGCTGGTAACTTGAACATTACTAATGTGAAAGCAGGCGTAAACGATACTGATGCAGTTAACGTTAAACAGTTGAAAGACTCCCGTACAGTAGTTACATCTAACGATAAATCCGTAACAGTTAATAAAACTGAAAACGGTAACCAAGTTACTTATGACTTGCATGTAGCTCCAGGTGCTGCACAATCCGTATGGAATGTGAAATCCACTGGTAATACAACTGCTGACTCCGAAGCAGCTGCAAAAACTATCACTGATGGTAAAACAGTTGAAATGGCAGCAGGTAAAAACTTGACTGTTAAACAAACTAGCAACAACGACGGTGCTAAAGTTGAATATGCATTGTCCGATAACATCAAAGTTGGTAACGACGGTAAAGATGGTAAAGACGGCGTAGACGGTAAAATCGGCGTAAATGGTAAAGATGGTTCTGCTGTTGTAATCAACGGCAAAGATGGTTCCATCGGCCTCAATGGTAAAGACGGTAAAGATGGTCTTACTATTAAAGGCGCTAACGGTCAAGACGGCGTTGACGGTAAAAACGGCAAAGACGGCATGACTCGTATCGTATACGAAGATAAAACTAACAATAAACACGAAGTGGCTACATTAGATGACGGCATGAAATATGCTGGCGATGATGCACAAGGTGCAGATAAAACTAAAGTAATCGCTAAGAAATTGAACCAAACATTGGATATCGTTGGTGGTGCAGATACAACTAAATTGACTAACAACAACATTGGCGTGAACAACGTAGATGGCAAATTGAAAGTTCAATTGGCTCAAAACATCAACTTGACTCCAGCAGGTTCCTTGACTATTGGCGATACAATGATCAACAATGGTGGCTTAACTATCACTGGTGGTCCATCCGTTACTAAAACTGGTATCAACGCTGGTAACTTGAACATTACTAATGTGAAAGCAGGCGTAAACGATACTGATGCAGTTAACGTTAAACAGTTGAAAGACTCCCGTACAGTAGTTACATCTAACGATAAATCCGTAACAGTTAATAAAACTGAAAACGGTAACCAAGTTACTTATGACTTGCATGTAGCTCCAGGTGCTGCACAATCCGTATGGAATGTGAAATCCACTGGTAACACAACTGCTGACTCTGAAGCAGCTGCAAAAACTATCACTGATGGTAAAACAGTTGAAATGGCAGCAGGCAAAAACTTGACTGTAAAACAAACTAGCAACGAAGACGGCGCTAAAGTTGAATACGGTTTAGCTGGTGACTTGACTAATATCAAGACTATTAAAAACGAAGGTCCTGCTACTTTCACAATCGGCGGCAACGAATTCAAATTCGATGGCGGCAATGTGAACATGGGCGATAATAACATCACTAACCTTAAATCTGGTGGCGATGTGATCAATAACGCAGCTAACATTGGCGACGTTAAACGTATCTCCAAAGCTAACGACATTCATATCAAAGACAAAACATACACAGTGAACGCTGATAAAACAGTTACATTGGAATATGTTGATGGCAATGATAATGCAGTGAACAAAACAGCTAAGATCGACTTGAGCAACTTGCCAACAGGCGATAAAGCTGCTGTTGAAAGCGTTGTTAAAAAATCTGCTGCTGCAGGCGACACTAACATCGCTGATATCACTGTAGCTGACGGCAAACAAACTGGTGATGCAAATGCTAAATACGAAGTAAATGTTTCCCGTAATGCTGTTAAAGATGCAGCTCGTGAAGCAGTGACTGTAAATACTACGAACACTACTAACAATCCAATCACTGTTACACCTGTTAAAGATGAAACAAACCATAACACAACTTATACAGTAACATTTGATGGCGATAAAGCTGCTAAACAAATTCCTTTAACATACAAAGCGAATGGCTCTAACGACCAAAAAGTTACATTGGATAAAGGTTTGAACTTCACTAATGGTTCCAACACAACAGCTTCTGTAGCTGCTGATGGCGTAGTTAAATACGATCTTAACAACAACGTAAACTTGACTCCATCTGGTTCCTTAACTATTGGCGACACTGTTGTTAATAACGGTGGCTTGACTATCTCTGGTGGCCCATCTGTTCTTAAAACTGGTATCAACGCTGGTAACTTGAACATCACCAATGTAAAAGCTGGTGTAAACGATACTGATGCAGTTAACGTTAAACAGTTGAAAGATTCTCGTACAGTAGTAACTTCCAACGATAATTCCGTAACAGTTAACAAAACTGAAAACGGTAACCAAGTTACTTACGACTTGCATGTAGCTCCAGGTGCTGCACAATCCGTATGGAATGTGAAATCCACTGGTAATACAACTGCTGATTCTGAAACTACTGCAAAAACTATCTCTGATGGTAAAACAGTTGAAATGTCAGCAGGTAAAAACTTGACTGTTAAACAAACTAGTAATAACGACGGCGCTAAAGTTGAATTCGACTTGGCTAACGATATCAAGATTGGTAACGATGGCAAAGACGGTAAAGATGGCGTTGACGGTAAAATCGGCGTAAATGGTAAAGATGGTTCTTCCGTTGTGATCAACGGTAAAGACGGCTCCATCGGCCTCAATGGTAAAGATGGTAAAGATGGTCTTACTATGAAAGGCGAAAAAGGTGCTGACGGTGTAACTCGTATTGTTTACGAAGATAAAAACAACAACAAACATGAAGTAGCTACATTAGATGATGGTTTACGCTTCGACGCTAACTCTGGTGGCGAAAAGAAAAATAAACTTGGCTCTAAAGTAACTGTAAAAGGTACTGGCGCTAAAGCTGATTCCGAATATGATTCCTCTAACATCAAAACTAGCATCACTCAAGGTGCTGATGGTAACAGCGAAATCAATATCGGTTTGGCTAAAGACTTGAACAACATCAACACAATTAAGAATGGTGGTAATGCTACTTTCACAATCGGCGGTAACGAATTCAAATTCGATGGCGGCAACGTGAACATGGGTGGCAACAACATCACTAACCTTAAATCTGGTGGCGATGTAATCGATAACGCAGCTAACATCGGCGATGTAAAACGTATTTCCAAAGCTAACGATTTACACATTGCACCAACTCAATCTGATCGTGCAGGTGAAACTACTACATCTTACTCTTATAATGCAGCAGATAAATCCGTTACATTGAAATACAACGATGGCAATGGCGCTAACCAAGCTAATACAATCGCGAAAATCGACTTGTCTGGTTTGGCAGATCAAATTAAAGACGGCTACTCCTTCTCCACAGATGCGAAAGGTAATGTAGTTGGTAACCACGCTGTAACAGCAGTAGGCAACGGTAAAACTGTATCCTACGCAGCAGGCGATAATTTGACAATTACTCAAAAAATCGATAATGCAACTGGTGAACAAACTTATACATATGCATTGTCTAATGACATCAAAGTTGGTAACGACGGTAAAGATGGTAAAGACGGTGTTGACGGTAAAATCGGCGTAAACGGTAAAGATGGTTCCGCTGTTGTAATCAACGGTAAAGATGGTTCCATCGGCTTGAATGGTAAAGACGGTAAAGATGGTCTTACTATGAAAGCTAAAGATGGTCAACCTGGTGTCAACGGTAAAGATGGTATCACTCGTATCGTATACGAAGATAACAGCAAGAATACACACGAAGTGGCTACATTGGATGATGGCATGAAATATGCTGGCGATGATGCACAAGGTGCTGATAAATCCAAAGTTATCGCTAAGAAATTGAACGAAACTATGGACGTTGTTGGTGGTGCAGATAAGTCCAAATTGACTGACAACAACATCGGCGTAAACAACGTAGATGGCAAATTGAAAGTTCAATTGTCCAAAGAAGTTAACTTGACTCCATCTGGTTCCTTAACAATTGGCGATACTAAGATCACTGACGGTGGTTTAGTAATCAACAATGGTCCATCCATTACTAAAGGTGGCATCAATGCTGGTGACTTGAACATCACTAACGTGAAAGCTGGCGTAAATGACACTGACGCAGTTAACGTAAAACAATTGAAATCCGCTAAGACAGAAGTTAAAGCTGGTGACAACGTAACAGTTGATAAAACAATTGGTGCTGATGGTCAAAACATTTACACAGTAAATGCAAAAGCAACTAACCTTGGCGATGCTGAACTTAACTACACAGCTAACGGCGGTGCTAAACAAAAAGTTAAATTGTCTGAAGGCTTGAACTTCGTTGACGGTAACTACACTAAAGCTTCCGTTGATGCAAACGGTGTTGTTAAATACGACGTAACACTTGGTAAAGTGAAAGACGGCGTTGACGGCAAACCAGGCGTAGATGGTGAAGATGGTATCGCAACAGTTAAAACTGTAGTAGATACAATCAACAACTCCGGTTGGAAAGGTGACGTTACTGGTAACACAGTAGGCGAACACAGTGCAACAATCGTAAAACCTGGCACAACTGTAAACTTCGGTGCAGGTAAAAACTTAACTGTTGAACAAATCGTTGATAAAGTAACTGGCAACCATACTTACAACTATGCATTGTCCGACGATATCAAAGTTGGTAATGACGGTAAAGATGGTAAACCAGGTGTTGACGGTAAGATCGGTGTAAACGGTAAAGACGGTTCTGCTGTTGTAATCAACGGTAAAGACGGCTCTATCGGCTTGAATGGTAAAGACGGTAAAGATGGTCTTACTTTCAAAGGTGCTAACGGTCAAGACGGCGTAGACGGTAAAAACGGTACTAACGGTATGACTCGTATCGTTTACGAAGATAGCAACAACAACAAACACGAAGTTGCTACTACTGATGACGGCTTGAAATTCACTGGTAACAACGAAAGCGTTGTAAACAAAAACAAACTTAACTCCACAGTTAAAGTTAAAGGTGAAGGCGTTACTGAAGAGCAAGAAAAAACATTTGAATCTGCTGCAGGTAACATCGCTGTAACTGCTGATGGTAACGATACTTTGAACATTCGCTTGAATAAAAACATCAAAGGCATCGACTCCATCCAAACTAAGGAAATCCACTTAGGTACACCTGATAATTACACAACAATTAAGAAAGATGGGGACCGCATTAAATACGGCGACAAAACATTCGCTAACACTGACGATATCTGGACAATCCAAGCTAATGGCACAGATGTTCCAGCTAACGGCGGTAAAGTAAATGTTAAAGGTGCTGACGGTATCACAGTATCCAAATCTGCTAATGGCGAAATGACAATTAGCGGTGCTGGCCTTGGTACAATGAACAGCTTCAACGTTAAATCTTCTGGTAATACTACTGCTGATTCTGAAACAGCAGCTAAGAGCATTACAGATGGTAAAACTGTTGAATTCTCCGGCGGTAAAAACCTCACTGTAAAACAAACTAGCGACGAAAACGGTGCTAAAGTAGAATATGCATTGAGCAACAATGTAGATCTTACTAATAAAGGTTCCGTAACAATTGGCGATACTAAGATCACTGATGGTGGCTTGGTAATCAACAACGGCCCATCCGTAACTAAAGACGGCATCAATGCTGGTAATAAACAAATTACTAACGTTGAAGACGGTGTAAACGATACTGATGCGGTTAACGTACGTCAATTGAAAGCAGCTAAAACTAACCTTGTTGACGGTCAAAACACTAAAGTGACTGGCGACGGTTCTAAAGCTAACCCTTACAAAGTTAATGTTGAAGGCGATTTGAACAAAATCACTTCCATCACTAACAACGAAGGCGATGGCAAATTAGAATTCAAAGGTGACCAAGTAGTTAACGTAGCTGGCGACAACACAATCAAGCTTGATGGTAAAACTGGTGACATCACTGGCTTAACTAACAAAACTCTTGATTCCGCTGACTTCGCAACTAAAGGTCGTGCAGCAACTGAAGAACAATTGAAACTTGTTCAAGAAGAAGCAGCTAAAAAATCTACTGAAAAAGTACAAGCTAAAGCTGATGCTAATAACATCGCTAAAGTAGCTCCTAAAGCTGGCGATACATTCGGTGCAGCTGGTGCAACATACGAAGTATCTGTAGATAAAAATGACGTTAAAGATGCAGCTCGTGAAGCAGTTACTGTAACAGGTGACAACAAAGCGATCACTGTAGACGTTCAACCAAATGCTACTAACCATACAACTAACTACCAAGTTAACTTCAATGGTAAAGAAGCAGCTAAACAAATTCCATTGACTTACAAAGAAAATGGTGGCAACGCTAGAACAGTAATGTTATCTGAAGGTTTAGACTTCTCTAACGGCGTAAATACTACTGCTCACACTGATGCGAACGGTAAAGTATCCTTCGACGTGAAAGGTGACCTCACTAACATCACTTCCATCTCTAACAACTCCAATGGTCCTAAAGTATCCTTCGGTGGAGATACTGTAAATATCACTGGTGGCAACCTCAACATGGGTGGCAACAAAGTTACTAATGTTCAACGTGGCACAGATGATAACGATGCAGTAAACGTTAAACAGTTGAAAGATTCCCGTACTACATTGACATCTGATGACCAATCCGTAGTATTGAAGAAAACTGAATCTGCTGATGGCGGCTTAAACTATGACCTTTCCGTAAAAGGCGCAGTTGACCCTCGCGTTGATCAATTGAACGAAGAAATCGGCCGTGTAGGTGCTCAAGGTGCAGCATTGTCCGCATTGAAACCTATGCAATACGATCCATTGGAACCAACTCAAATCATGGCTGGTTACGGTAACTACCGTGGTAACTCCGCGATTGCAGTGGGCGTAGCTCATTACAAAAACGAGTCCACAATGTTCCATGGCGGCTTGTCCTGGGCTGGCGGCTCTAGCCACATGATGGCAAACGCTGGTGTAACTTGGAAAGTTGGTAACAGAGATGCTGAAGCAGCTGTAGCAGACCGCTACCGCAAAGGCCCTATCAGCTCTGCATACGCAGTTCAAACTGAAATGGCTGCAATGAAAGCTCAAAATGCCGGATTAAAAGGTGAAGTATCCGACTTGAAATATGAAAACGAACAAATTAAAGCTCAAAACGCTGGTCTACAAAGTGAAGTAGAAGTATTGAAAGCTCAAATGGCTGCAATGATGGCGAAAATGGGTATGTAATTAGTTACACTTTCAGAAAACTTTCAAAAAAACTAGGAATCTAATCCTAGGTATGGATATGACTGGTAAGGGTTCCTTTGGGAGCCCTCATCCAGCACATTAATTCGACTATGAAAAGAGGAATAGATATGAAAAAATCTACAATGCTTGCTTTCACAGCGGCACTTTTAATGAGCGCAGCATCCATCACTGGTCACGCAGCAAGCGCACCAACATATGATGATAACTTGATCTTGCCAAACCCTGCATCCGCACCTGGTTTGAGCAATGTTGTATTGGTACCTGTGGCTAGCCCACAAGTAGTACAATCTCTTCATGATTACGTGAAAGCATGGGAAAATGCTGAACAAAAAATCGCTTTAGCAGAAGCTAAACGCAACAATCATGAACAATTGACTAAAGCTGATAAAAAATGGTTGCATTCCAAAGATAAACATAACTATGCTGATTACTTCCGTACACATTCTTTAGGTCGTGTACATGGCTTTGAAACAGCTTTAAATTGGAACGGTGAAAACCGCAACAAAAATGAATACGAATACTTTGAAACACCTAAATACAATGAAAAAGATGGCTTCGTAAATAGCTATGGTTACAACGTATTGCGTGGTATGGTAGATCGTGTTAACGAAGTTGTACAAAAGCAAAAACAAGTAGGCGGTCCTATGACTGACGACGAAGCACAAGCATTAGAAGATGCAATCTTGGATATCCTTGCGCAAGAGCAAGAACATGTATCTAACGAAGAACTTCGTCACTACATGAACGAAACAATCTGGTTCGCTGCTAAAGAAACTGTTAAAAACAAAGCGAGCGAAGAGCCAACTGCTGCTGATGAGCACGTAGTAGACCTTCGCAAAGCAATTAACGAACCAATGGGTAGCAATGACTACAACAAAGTTGATTTGCGCAGTGCGATTCAACAATAAACAATATCTATAGTAATGTAGGTATTCTAGCCTTTTCTTCTCTCGTTAAAAGGCTTAGTTGATCTCTAATACATACTGAAGATATATGTTGTATCCCTTACATACACATATATCTAAAATGACACATTGGCCCTTATATTGAGTTTATGAGGGCCCTATACCCTGGACCCCCGACTAGGGAACACAAATCCTTATTAAACAACGCCATCCGGTTGGATGGCGTTGTTTTTATTTGTATCTTAATTAGACTTGTACTTAGAAAGTATTAAAAGCTATTAGTTGACTACATAAAATCAACTAATAGCTTTTAATTTTTAATTATTCTATAGAAATGAAAATAAAATGAAATTCACATTGACTTTATAATTAAAAGCCAATATAATGACGATAAATTGCTAAAATTCGTTTGTAATTAATACTCTGTATATTGCTTTGTTTACTTGCTATGCTATTTCTTTTATTACATCTTTGCCGTTTTTAATATTTTTAAGTCGATTATTTGTCGACACATTTAAAAAGGCAATATTATTTATTTAGCAAACAAATAAGGAGACAATTTAAATGAATAAAAAATTATTATTAATGGCAGGAGTATTATCTATTATTGGTTCTAGTGCTATGGCAGATAATATTACACAAGGTCCTGGAGATATTACTATTTGGAGAACAAGTGATGGAAATGTTGTCGGAAATACAGTTATTGATTCAAATTCTATTTCGGTTAATGATAATAGTATGACAGCTACTACCGGAAATAAAAATAGAACTTTAATTACTACTGATAGTGTTGTTGTTCATAGTGGAACATTTAATAGAGATAGAATAGAAGGTGGATTATATAATAATGGTGGAGTAGCTTTCAGTAAATTTCAATATAACCCAGGTGAAGATGTACCTTCTAAAAGATCTTTTGCTACTCTTACTTTAGAATATGGATTAGAATTACAAAAAGCTGAACCTGGTTCAAATCCAGGGATGGATAATAGACGTACTTCACTTTTAAATACAGAAGAACTTCGCATACGAAAAATTGAAGACAATAGTGTTTATAGTCAAATTGAAGTAGCATCTAATGGTTTAAAAATTATGGATGGGGATCCTAAACAACCAACGAGTAGAAAAAATTTAGAATTTAGTTCTGAAAAAGTAGATGTTGGCGGTCAGACAATTAATAACGTTGATGAAGGCGTTGATGGAACTGACGCCGTAAATGTAAATCAACTAGAAAGATATGTGGCTTCTAAAATTAAACCTGTTAAATCTGGTGATAATATTACAGTTAATCCTAATTATGATTTTTTCGGAAATGTTGATTCTTTTTCTGTTGATTTAAACAAAGATTTAACAGATATGAATTCTGTTAAATTTAAAAATGAAGAATTTGATACAGAATCTGAAATTAATCATGCATCTGCATCTTTCTACAATAAAAAACAAAATGAAGGTTCTGCCTTAACTTCTCATAGTTTGGAATTAAATACTAATGGAAGCAATTCTTCTTTATCTGGTACAGGTTTGACTGTTACTAATGGTTTTGATAATAATACTTCTACTATTGGTGCTAATGGTTTTGCTACTGAAAGTAAAGATGGAAAACATTTAGAATTTTCTTCTGATAATGTAACTGTAGCTGGTCAACAAATTCATGACGTGGCTACAGGCATTGCTGATACTGATGCAGTTAATGTCAAACAGTTGAAAGACTATGTTGCAGCAAATGGTGGTGTAGATACTAACACTATCACAACTGTAATTAATGGTGATAATACAACTGTAACCGGTACAACAGATGCTTCTGGAAATAAAGAATTCAAAGTGGCTGTTAATAAAGATTTAACAGATATGAATTCTGCTACCTTTGGCAATGGTGATGAACGCAATGTTGTAGACAAAACTGGTGTTCGCACATTCAATGGTTCTGTGAATACGGGTATAACTGCAAATGGTGTGGTTATTGAAAATACTGATACTTTAGAGCAAGCGAGTTATACTGGTTCTGGCATGCAAGCAAGTGATGATAATGCCACAATCCGTTTTAGTACAATAGGTATTGATGCGGGTAATCAAATCATAAACGGTGTAAAATCTGGTGTGGCTGATACCGATGCAGTTAATGTAAAACAGTTAAAAGAGTATATGTCCACAAATGACAAAGATACTATTACAACTGTAAAAGCTGGTAATAATATTGAAGTAACAGCAAATGGTCATGACTATACAGTATCTCTTAATAAAGACGTTGTAGACAAAATTGATAATGCTACAGCTGGTGTAAAGGCAAACGCTGATACTATTAAATCTAATACAGACGCTATCAAAGCCAATACAGCTGATATTGCTGATAATAAAGCTCAAATTGATAACTTGGTAAATCAAATTGGTAACAATGATACTAAAATCAATAATATGATTAGTAATACACGACATGAGGCTCGTCGTGGCATTGCATCTGCTTCTGCGCTAGCAGCATTACATCCACTTGACTATAACCCTGATCATAAAGTTGATGTTATGGGTGGCGTAGGTCATTATCGTGGGAAAACAGCAGTAGCTTTAGGTGCAGCATATCGTCCTAATGAAAACTTAATGTTTACAGTTGGGACAGCCATTAATGGTAAAGATTCTTCTGTAAATGCAGGTGTATCTTATAAAGTTGGAGCTAAAGATAGTACTTATAAAAGCCAAGCTTCATTAGCAAAAGATGTAGAAGACTTAAAACAAATCGTAGCTAAATTACAAGCTGAATTAGAAGAGGCACGTAAAAAATAATTAATAAAAAAGAGAAGCTTTGGCTTCTCTTTTTTACATTAATATAGATAACAAAATATTGGGCATTGAATAACCACAGCAAATTATAACAACTAGAAAGATTATCATAGAACATTATATAGTATTATATAGTGACATAGAATGATATACAGTCATATATAATCATATATGTTGTTCTGATAAATATATTAGTATAAAAAGGTTAATATATACTTAATTAGGGTTATAGACTCAAATTGAATAGACTATTTATAAAACTAATAACTACTGTATGTAGTATATATGGTGGAGAAATATACTATATAAGGTGATTCAGAAAAAAGTTTGCAAAATTTTAAAATTAGGGGTTGCGCCCCTCGGTTCTTTGTACTATAATAGCTATACAGTCGTTCGAAGCGACTGTTTATTAGTTAGCAAACACTAGATAAAATCTATGTTTGTTGATAATCGTTTTAGAATAAAAATGTAATTCCTGGTTCAAACAGAAATTACAAAATTCTAAAAAAGATTATAAAAAGGTGTTGACATGAAAGTGACAACATGTTATTATAATCTAGTCGCCAGTTGGTGAAACACTTCGAAAGAAAGTGCTTCAAAGCTAGATAAAATCTGGTTTAACTGGTACAGATCTTTGAAAACTGAACAATGATAGGTAATCAATCATATGATTGAACATAT
>OBUY01000468.1_pt1 | contig 16674 bp, 8 predicted proteins | sample 1475781 | NCBI WGS metagenome assembly OBUY01 (sample SAMEA2579912, study PRJEB22360) | human gut metagenome | biome: human gut; feature: human-associated habitat; material: faeces | place: Denmark | collected 2008/2010 | reverse complement strand
CTCATCTCTAGTATAACAAAAAAGCCAGCAATTTGATGACTTTTTCAGTAGGCTCCCAATTAGGCGGCTTATTTTTTTTGAAAAATGGGATTGGTGCCTGAGAATAAATAGCTTAGTGATAGAAGAAAATAGGGAAATATGGTATAATGAAACGATAGATTTTTGAATAGGAATAAGATCATGTTTGGATTTTTTAAGAAAGATAAGGCTGTGGAAGTAGAGGTTCCGGCACAGGTTCCTGCTCATATCGGCATCATCATGGATGGCAATGGCCGTTGGGCTAAAAAACGTATGCAACCGCGAGTTTTTGGACACAAGGTGGGCATGGAAGCATTGCAAACTGTGACCAAGGCAGCTAACAAACTAGGCGTCAAGGTGATTACGGTCTATGCTTTTTCTACAGAAAACTGGACCCGTCCAGATCAGGAAGTCAAGTTTATCATGAACTTGCCAGTAGAGTTTTATGATAATTATGTTCCAGAACTACATGCGAATAATGTTAAGATTCAAATGATTGGGGAAACGGACCGCCTGCCTAAGCAAACCTTTGAAGCTTTAACCAAGGCTGAGGAATTGACTAAGAACAACACAGGATTGATTCTTAATTTTGCCCTCAACTATGGTGGACGTGCTGAGATTACACAGGCTCTTAAGTTGATTTCTCAGGATGTGTTAGATGCCAAAATCAACCCAGGTGACATCACAGAGGAATTGATTGGCAACTACCTCTTTACCCAGCATTTGCCTAAGGAGTTACGAGACCCAGACTTGATTATCCGTACTAGTGGAGAATTGCGCTTGAGCAATTTCCTTCCATGGCAGGGGGCCTATAGTGAGCTCTATTTTACGGACACCTTGTGGCCTGATTTTGACGAGGCGGCCTTGCAGGAAGCTATTCTTTCCTATAATCGTCGTCATCGCCGATTTGGAGGAGTTTAGGAGGAAATATGACACAGGATTTACAGAAAAGAACCTTGTTTGCAGGGATTGCCCTGGCTATTTTCCTACCGATTTTGATGATTGGGGGCCTCTTGCTTCAGATAGCAATTGGAATCATAGCCATGCTAGCCATGCATGAACTTTTGAAGATGAGAGGTCTAGAGACCATGACGATGGAGGGCCTCTTGACCCTCTTTGCAACCTTTGCCTTGACCATTCCCTTGGAGAATTATCTGACTTTTTTACCAGTTGATGGGAATGTGGTTGCCTATAGTGTGTTGATTTCAATCATGTTAGGAACGACTGTTTTTAGCAAGTCTTATACGATTGAGGACGCTGTTTTCCCTCTTTCTATGAGTTTCTATGTAGGCTTTGGATTTAATGCTTTACTAGATGCTCGCGTTGCAGGTTTAGATAAGGCTCTCTTGGCCTTGTGTATCGTCTGGGCGACAGACAGTGGTGCCTATCTTGTTGGGATGAACTATGGTAAACGAAAACTAGCTCCGACAGTTTCTCCAAATAAAACCTTTGAGGGGGCCTTGGGTGGTATTTTAGGTGCGATTTTAGTAACCATCATCTTTATGATAGTTGATAGTACAGTTGCTCTTCCGTATGGAATTTACAAGATGTCAGTCTTTGCTATTTTCTTTAGCATTGCTGGACAATTTGGTGATTTACTAGAAAGTTCGATCAAGCGTCACTTTGGTGTTAAGGATTCTGGGAAATTTATCCCTGGACATGGTGGTGTTTTGGATCGTTTCGATAGTATGTTACTTGTATTTCCAATCATGCACTTATTTGGACTCTTTTAATCAAAAGACGGAGGAAATACTATGCTCGGAATTTTAACCTTTATTCTGGTTTTTGGGATTATTGTAGTGGTGCACGAGTTCGGACACTTCTACTTTGCCAAGAAATCAGGGATTCTAGTGCGTGAATTTGCCATCGGTATGGGACCCAAAATCTTTGCTCACATTGGCAAGGATGGAACGGCTTATACCATTCGAATCTTGCCTCTGGGTGGCTACGTTCGTATGGCCGGTTGGGGTGATGATACAACTGAAATCAAGACAGGAACTCCTGTCAGTTTGACCCTTACTGATGGTGGTAAAGTTAAACGCATCAATCTCTCAGGTAAAAAATTAGATCAAACAGCTCTTCCTATGCAGGTGACCCAGTTTGATTTTGAAGATAAGCTTTTCATCAAGGGCTTGGTTCTGGAAGAAGAAAAAACATTTGCAGTAGATCACGATGCAACGGTTGTGGAAGCAGATGGAACTGAGGTTCGGATTGCTCCTTTAGATGTTCAATATCAAAATGCGACTATCTGGGGCAAACTGATTACCAACTTTGCAGGCCCTATGAACAACTTTATCTTAGGTGTCGTTGTTTTCTGGATTTTAATCTTCATGCAGGGTGGTGTCAGAGATGTCGATACCAACCAGTTCCATATCATGCCCCAAGGGGCCTTGGCTAAGGTGGGAGTACCAGAAACGGCACAAATTACCAAGATTGGCTCACATGAGATTAGCAACTGGGAAAGTTTGATCCAGGCTGTGGAAGCAGAAACCAAAGATAAGACGGCCCCGACCTTGGATGTGACTATTTCTGAAAAGGGTAGTGACAAACAAGTTACGGTTACCCCAGAAGAAAGTCAAGGCCGTTACCTTCTAGGTGTTCAATCAGGAATTAAGTCAGATTTTCTATCCATGTTTGTAGGTGGTTTTACAACTGCTGCTGACTCAGCTCTCCGAATTTTATCAGCTCTGAAAAATCTGATTTTCCAACCGGATTTGAACAAGCTAGGTGGACCTGTTGCCATCTTTAAGGCAAGTAGTGATGCCGCTAAAAATGGAATTGAAAATGTCTTGTACTTCTTGGCAATGATTTCCATCAATATCGGGATTTTTAATCTTATTCCGATTCCAGCTCTGGATGGTGGTAAGATTGTGCTCAATATCCTAGAAGCCATCCGCCGCAAACCATTGAAACAAGAAATTGAAACCTATGTCACCTTGGCCGGAGTGGTCATCATGGTTGTCTTGATGATTGCTGTAACCTGGAATGACATCATGCGACTCTTTTTTAGATAATCGAGGAATATTATGAAACAAAGTAAAATGCCTATCCCAACGCTTCGCGAAATGCCAAGCGATGCTCAAGTTATCAGCCATGCTCTTATGTTGCGAGCTGGTTATGTTCGTCAAGTCTCAGCAGGTGTTTATTCTTACTTACCACTTGCCAACCGTGTGATTGAAAAAGCCAAAAATATCATGCGCCAAGAGTTTGATAAGATTGGTGCCGTTGAGATGTTGGCTCCTGCCCTTCTCAGTGCAGAGTTGTGGCGCGAATCAGGTCGTTACGAAACTTATGGTGAGGACCTTTACAAACTAAAAAACCGCGAGAAATCAGACTTTATCTTAGGTCCAACTCACGAAGAAACCTTTACAGCTATTGTCCGTGATTCTGTTAAGTCTTACAAGCAATTGCCACTTAACCTTTACCAAATCCAGCCTAAATACCGTGATGAAAAACGTCCACGTAATGGACTTCTTCGTACGCGTGAATTCATCATGAAAGATGGTTATAGCTTCCACGCTAACTACGACAGCTTGGATGTAACGTATGATGAATACAAGGCAGCTTATGAGCGTATCTTTACTCGCAGTGGTTTAGAGTTTAAGGCCATCATCGGTGACGGCGGGGCCATGGGTGGTAAGGATAGTCAAGAATTTATGGCCATCACACCTGCTCGTACAGACCTTGACCGCTGGGTTGTCTTGGACAAGTCAGTTGCCTCATTTGATGAGATTCCTGCAGAAGTGCAAGAAGAAATCAAAGCAGAATTGCTCAAATGGATGGTTTCTGGTGAAGATACCATTGCTTACTCAAGTGAGTCTAGCTATGCGGCTAACTTGGAAATGGCAACAAACGAGTACAAACCAAGCAACCGTGTTGTCGCTGAAGAAGAAGTGACTCGTGTTGCAACACCAGATGTTAAATCAATTGATGAAGTTGCAGCCTTCCTTAACGTTCCAGAAGAACAAACAATTAAAACCCTCTTCTACATGGCAGATGGTGAGCTTGTTGCAGCCCTTCTAGTTGGAAATGACCAACTCAACGAAGTCAAGTTGAAAAACCACTTGGGAGCAGATTTCTTTGACGTTGCTAGCGAAGAAGAAGTAGCAAGTCTTGTTCAAGCAGGGTTCGGTTCACTTGGACCAGTTGGTTTGCCAGAGAATGTTAAAATTATTGCAGATCGTAAGGTGCAAGATGTTCGCAATGCAGTTGTCGGTGCTAACGAAGATGGCTACCACTTGACTGGTGTGAACCCAGGCCGTGATTTTACTGCAGAATATGTGGATATCCGTGAAGTTCGTGAGGGTGAAATTTCCCCAGACGGGCAAGGAGTCCTTAACTTTGCGCGTGGTATCGAAATTGGGCACATCTTCAAACTCGGTACTCGCTATTCAGCAAGCATGGGAGCAGATGTCTTGGATGAAAATGGTCGTGCTGTGCCAATCATCATGGGATGTTACGGTATCGGTGTCAGCCGTCTCCTTTCAGCAGTGATGGAGCAACACGCTCGCCTCTTTGTTAACAAAACGCCAAAAGGTGAATACCGTTACGCTTGGGGAATCAATTTCCCTAAAGAATTGGCACCATTTGATGTGCACTTGATCACTGTCAATGTCAAGGACGAAGAAGCGCAAGCCTTGACAGAAAAACTTGAAGCAAGCTTGATGGGAGCAGGTTACGAAGTCTTGACGGATGACCGTAACGAACGTGTTGGTGTTAAATTCAGCGATAGCGACTTGATTGGATTGCCAATCCGTATCACTGTTGGTAAAAAAGCAGCCGATGGTATCGTAGAAGTGAAGATTAAAGCGACTGGTGACACCATCGAAGTTCATGCAGATAACGTGCTCGAAACGCTTGAAATTCTCAGTAAGAAATAAAAACTATAATCAGAAGAAAAACAAGGAAAAAATGTAACTAGTTTTTACCTTGTTTTTTCTGTATAATAGGAAAAATGAGTAGATAAAGAGGTAAATGTATGCTAAAATTTCCAAAGGATTTTGTCTGGGGATCCTCTACTTCTGGACCGCAGACAGAAGGACGTATAGCTGGTGACGGTAAGGGAGATAATCTCTGGGATTATTGGTACCAAGTGGAGCCAAATCGCTACTATAATGGAATTGGTCCAGATAAGACATCGACCTTTTATGAAAACTGGGAAAAGGATATCGATCTCTTGTTAGAAACTGGTCACACGGCCTTTCGGACTTCTATTCAGTGGTCACGGATTTTTCCACAAGGGCGTGGAAAAGTCAATTCTCAAGGTGTAGACTTTTACCGTAAGGTTTTTGAGGCTATTAAGGCCAAAGGGATTCGTCTTTTAGTCAATCTTTATCATTTTGATTTGCCTTTTGCCCTTCAAGAGGATGGTGATGGTTGGGAAAATAAGGCGACTGTCTCAGCCTATGAAGACTATGCTCGTTTTTGTTTTGAGACTTATGGAGATTTAGTGGATCAATGGATTACCTTTAACGAGCCCATCGTTCCAGTAGAATTCGGCTATTTTTACGATGCCCATTATCCACATAAGGTGGATGCAGAAGCGGCCGTTAAAGTAGCTTATCACACACAATTGGCTAGCAGTCGGGCGGTTAAGACTTGTCATGAACTTTTGCCAGATTCCAAGATTGGGATTGTCCTCAACTTGACACCAGCTTATCCACGTAGCCAGCATCCTGCTGATGTCAAGGCAGCTCGGATTGCGGACCTTTTTCAGTCCCAATCTTTCTTAGATCCGTCTGTTTTGGGGACTTATCCACAGGAGTTGGTAGAAATCTTGCATGAACACGGTCTCTTACCTGATATTACGGAGGAGGAGTTGGAAGCCATTCGTGATAATACGGTGGACTTCCTCGGTGTCAACTACTATCAACCTTTGCGGGTTATGGCGCCTCGATTTGCGAAGCATCCAGAGAGTCCACTCTTACCAGAACATTTTTATGAGCCTTATGTGATGCCTGGACGTAAAATCAATCCTCACCGTGGCTGGGAGATTTATGAGCAAGGGATTTATGATATTGCCCAAAATATCAAGGAAAATTATGGTAATATCGAGTGGATGTTGACTGAGAATGGCATGGGTGTTGAAGGGGAAGAAAAATTCCGTCAAGATGGGATGATTCAAGATGATTACCGTATTGACTTTGTAAAAGGTCATCTTCGCGAACTGCACCGTGCCATTGAAGATGGAGCCAACTGTAAAGGATACTTAATCTGGACCTTTATTGATTGCTGGTCATGGCTCAATAGCTATAAAAATCGCTATGGTTTGGTTGAGTTAGAAGAACGTCGTCTGAAGAAATCAGGGCACTGGTTCAAGGAGCTAAGCGATAATAATGGATTTTAAAAAAGGACTCTGACTGATTATCCTAATTGGTCAGAGTCTTTTGCTTACAGGAGCGTAATTTGAACTATACCAATTTTTACTCTTGACAAGTGAAAGAAACAAGTATATACTGTTTTTGCTGGTTCTATAAAAGGGAAATCAGACTATACCAATTTTAAGGAGAAAGCACAGCTGGTCTGTGTCGTATATACTATGTGTGGAATTGTTGGTGTTGTTGGAAACACAAATGCAACTGATATTTTGATTCAAGGGCTTGAAAAGCTCGAATACCGTGGCTATGATTCTGCGGGGATTTTTGTCTTAGGTGGTGCTGAGAACCATCTGGTTAAGGCTGTAGGCCGTATCGCAGAATTGTCTGCCAAGACAGCTGGTGTTGAGGGAACAACTGGGATCGGACATACTCGTTGGGCTACTCACGGAAAACCAACGGAAGACAATGCTCACCCACATCGCTCTGAGACAGAACGTTTTGTTTTGGTGCACAATGGGGTGATTGAAAACTACCTTGAAATCAAGGAAGAATATCTTGCGGGTCACCACTTTAAGGGGCAAACAGATACGGAAATAGCCGTTCATTTGATTGGAAAATTTTCGGAAGAAGGGCTCTCAGTTCTTGAAGCCTTCAAAAAAGCTCTTCACATCATCCGTGGTTCTTATGCCTTTGCCTTGGTTGACTCACAAGATCCTGAAGTCATCTACGTAGCTAAAAATAAATCACCACTTTTGATTGGTCTTGGTGAAGGTTATAACATGGTCTGCTCAGATGCTATGGCTATGATTCGTGAGACCAACCAATACATGGAAATTCATGACCAAGAGTTAGTAATCGTCAAGGCTGATAGTGTGGAAGTTCAAGACTATGATGGTAACAGTCGTGAGCGTGCTAGCTACACTGCTGAGCTTGATTTGTCAGATATCGGTAAGGGAACTTATCCTTACTACATGCTCAAGGAAATCGATGAGCAACCAACAGTGATGCGTAAGTTGATACAAGCCTACACAGATGAGACTGGTCAAGTAGTAGTAGACCCAGCTATCATCCAGGCTGTTCAAGACGCAGACCGTATCTACATCCTTGCAGCTGGAACATCTTACCATGCAGGATTTGCTTCTAAGAAGATGTTGGAAGAATTGACAGATACACCAGTTGAACTTGGAATCTCATCTGAGTGGGGTTACGGTATGCCACTTCTCAGCAAGAAACCACTCTTCATCTTTATCAGTCAGTCTGGTGAAACAGCGGATAGCCGTCAGGTTTTGGTCAAGGCTAATGAAATGGGAATCCCAAGCTTGACAGTGACAAACGTCCCAGGTTCAACTCTTTCTCGTGAAGCTAACCATACCATGCTTCTTCATGCAGGTCCTGAAATTGCCGTGGCATCAACTAAAGCCTATACAGCGCAAATCGCAGCCCTTGCCTTTCTTGCAAAAGCAGTCGGAGAATCAAATGGCAATGCCAAAGCGCAAGCCTTTGACCTGGTTCATGAGTTGTCAATTGTAGCTCAGTCTATCGAATCAACTCTTTCAGAGAAAGAAACCATCGAAGCCAAGGTTCGTGAGCTCCTTGAAGCAACTCGCAACGCCTTTTATATCGGACGTGGTCAGGATTACTATGTAGCCATGGAAGCAAGTCTCAAACTCAAAGAGATTTCTTACATTCAGTGTGAAGGCTTTGCGGCAGGAGAACTCAAGCACGGGACCATTGCCTTGATTGAAGAAGGAACACCTGTCTTGGCCCTCTTGTCAGACCCAGTTCTTGCCAACCACACTCGTGGAAATATCCAAGAGGTCGCAGCCCGTGGTGCCAAGGTTCTCACTATCGCAGAAGAAAATGTTGCCAAAGACACAGACGATATCGTTCTTACGACGGTACACCCATACCTCTCACCAATCTTAATGGTAGTACCAACACAATTGGTCGCTTACTTTGCAACACTCCACCGTGGCCTTGATGTGGACAAACCACGTAACCTTGCTAAGTCAGTAACGGTAGAATAAGCTAAAAAAGTCTAGTTATCTAGGCTTTTTCTTGTGAGCAAATCGGTTGCTTGTACTCAAGATTCGTGTTAGAATAATTTTTCAAATTGAAGGACAGAGATAGACAAGGAGAATCACTGTGGTAGAATTGGGAATTTCAACATTTGGGGAAACAACGGAGCTTGAGGGGACTGAGCAAACTTACAGCCATGCCGAACGCATTCGTCAGTTGGTGGCGGAGATTGAGCTGGCTGACAAGGTTGGTTTGGATGTATATGGGATTGGTGAGCACCATCGAGCGGATTTTGCGGTATCTGCGCCAGAGATTGTCCTGGCAGCTGGGGCAGTCAATACCAAGAAAATCCGTTTGACCAGTGCAGTCAGCATTCTCTCGAGCATGGATCCGATTCGTTTGTTCCAACAGTATGCCACTATCGATGCTTTTTCAAATGGACGTGCGGAGATTATGGCCGGAAGGGGTTCTTTCACGGAATCTTTTCCCTTGTTTGGATATGATTTGAAAGACTACGAAGCCCTCTTTGATGAGAAATTAGACTTGCTCCAGTTAGTCAATGAAAAAACAAAGCTAGACTGGAAAGGACGATTGACTCAAACAATATCTGGCAAAGAAGTTTATCCTCGTCCAGTTCAGGACAAATTGCCCTTGTGGGTAGCGACAGGTGGTCATGTCGAATCAACAGTGAAGATTGCTCAGGCTGGTCTACCGATTGTTTATGCCATTATTGGTGGTAACCCTCGTTATTTTAAAAAGTTTATTCAGGCTTATCGTGAGATTGGGAGCGAAGCGGGCCATGCCAGTCAGGAACTAAAGGTTGGGGCTCATTCTTGGGGTTGGATTGCTGAGGATGGCGAGCAGGCGGTGAAAGATTATTTCCATCCGACCAAGCAAGTGGTGGATGCTATTTCTAAAGACCGTCCGCACTGGCAGGAATTGCGTTATGAGCAATATTTGGAGCAAGTTGGGTCAAATGGTGCTATGTTTGTTGGCAATCCAGATCAGGTGGCAGAAAAATTGATTCGCATGATTGAAGATCTAGGGTTGGACCGCTTCATGCTCCATCTACCGCTTGGCTCCATGCCTCATGAACAAGTTCTGAAAGCTATTGAACTCTTCGGAACACAAGTTGCTCCAAAAGTACGGGCTTATTTTGCCATGAAAGAGGCTTAATAAAAAATCCTAATCAAATGTATTATAACCACAAATATTGTCCAAAAATTAATCCCCCGAGCGTTAAGACTTGGGGGATTTTTCTATAGGAGGGCTAGTTTAGTTCTCTTTTTTATTTTTTAGCAAGAACCTGAGACCTAGAAGGGCAAGGAGGCTGATTCCTGCCAACAGGAGTTTGTGATCGTTGAGCTTAGTTATATCTAGCTATGCAAAGGTTATACAGTAGCAGTTTTAGCTAACCCATTCACCGTTTTCATTGACCAAATAGCCTTCAACTCTTGTATTAACTGAAAGTTTACCTGATGAATCAACATAGTACCATTTGCCAGAAACTTCAAACCATTGATTTTCTTTCATAGCTCCTGATGGCTCAAGATAGTACCAAGTATCTCCATCCTTAACCCAACCGGTTGACATAGAACCGTTACTATTTAGGAAGTACCAAACATTGCCATCTTTGACCCATCCAGTTACCATAGAGCCATCATCTTTTAGATAATACCAAGTATCTCCATCTTTTATCCAACCAGTAGCTAGAGAACCGTCTGCTTTATGGAAATACCAGATGCCATTTTCTTGTTTCCAACTAGCTTTAGTTGTCTGATTTGGAGTTTCCGATTTCTTATTTGTATAAGCTGGGGTGTAGGAAGTGACAATAGCTTGTGTAGAAGTAGATGGAAGTGATTGAGTATTATTGTCCTTATGTGGTTGTGAAGCTTGTGAATCAGTTGTAGCTTGGCTAGGTTTATTTTCCGCATCAGCTACTTTTGCATCCGGTTTAGTAGAATCAGGTTTAGTTTGTGGAGCTGGATCTTGTTGTGCAGGGTGAGAAGCTTCATTTTGATGTTCAGGCTTGGAAGGGCTTGAGTATGGTTTCTCTTCTGCAGTTGACTCATGGCTAGTTCCATTTTGAGAGACTCGAAGAACAGTAGCTGTAAGGGAATTTAATTTCAAGCCTTTTTCAGTCCATTCAAGACCTTGAGGGTTGGCAATTCCGACTGGCCCTGCTTGGTTTTCATCTGCTAAAACTTCAGCATTTCTGAGGTGGGCAAAGGCAGTTCCCAAGTTAAATTCACGAGCTTTTTCGTCCGCATTGACAAAGACTGCGTAGATATCACCGTTTGGAGCAGTGATTTGGTAGCCAATCACTACATCCTCTTTTTCCACACCATTTTGGCCTGGGACAGTGATGAGGTGGACACGGTCTTTGATATCTTGGAGACTCTTAAGTCGGAAGGCATCTGTAGATTGACGAAGGGCAATCAACCCTTTCATATAGTCACGGCTCTTGACATTTTCAGGATATGCTTTTCCATCTGTAGCCTTAGTCCAGTCAAACTTGTTGACTGCATCGCTAGAATCGTAAGAGTCATAGATGAAGTAAGGGTAGTCAAATGGATTGCCATCCTTATCACGCAACAAGTGAGATTTGTTTGGTTGTTTGTCCTCTGCTACTGGAGTCTTGTAGGCTGGGTCACGGAATTGTTTGGTACGTCCGTATTCCTGACCAGAGTGGATAAATGGAGTTCCTTGAGCTGTCAAGACCATGAGGTTTCCAAGTCGCAAACGACGGTGGATTTCAGCATAGTTCTCAGCCTTGCTTGGGTCTTTTTTGATAGACTGAGCGATGATGTCAAATAGAGTCAAGTTATCGTGGGCTGCGATATATTGAATTACATCTCCAGGGCTGTCTGCTTCAAAGTTGGTTGGTTGAGCAATGAGATTTTTGAAGACAGTGTTGACATCACGCTTGCCACCTGTGATAAAGGCAGGTTGACCTTCGTTTGGATAACCAGACTTGAGGTTGTTACGGATGTCATCTGAGAAGACAGCGACAGTATCGGTATGTTTCATCCAATCTTGGTCAGCAGCTTTAGTAGGCATGTTTTCATCACCGGCATAGGTTCTCCAACCTTCACCCAGCATGATGAGGTTTGGATTGAGGGCGCGTGCAGCCTTGTACGCTTCTTCGATAGAAGCCGCATCATGGTCTCCCATCATATCGAAGCGGAATCCATCTACTTTGTAGGTATCAACCAGATATTTGATAGAGTCAACTAGAATCCGTTTGGTCATATGGTGGGTTGTCCCCAAGCGTCCACCACCAAAGCTAGTTCGAGGTGTGCCATCTGCATCCATAAAGTGGTAGTAGTTTGGCTCTAGGTCTTCGAAGATATCGACCTTGGCTGTGTGGTTATAAACGACATCTAGGATAGCTCCCATGCCACGTTTGTGGATTTCATTGATGAGGTTTTTAAATTCTGCGATTCGTTTTTCTGGATTTTTAGGATCGCTTGAATACATACCAGTCAATGAGAAGTAGTTTTGAGGGTCATATCCCCAGTTGTAGTTGCTGTTGCTTGAAGCATAGTCAGACAAGCGTTCATGGTTTTTCAATTCATTGACAAAGTAGTAAGACAAGACTGGAAGGAGCTGGATGTGGGTCACCCCCAAGTCTTTGAGGTAGTCTAATTTTTCAATAAAGGCTTCAAAGGTACCAAATGGTTTGGTCAAGTCTTTTGCAATGGCAGGATCTGAAGTGAAGTCACGCACATGAGCTTCGTAGATAACGGCATCTTCACGAGTCTTAAAGTTGTGAATCTTACCATAAGTCAAGTCTTGAGGTCCTAGTTTAGCTGGATTTACAAAGGCGGCTTTAGCTACTTTATGGGCATCGTCTGTTTTTGCAAGATCGCTGTTCCAAGCAGCGAGAGATTTAGCGTAAGGATCGAGTGCAAGAACAGTTTTACCCTGACGCTCGATTTGGTATTGATAATAGTATCCGGTGAAATCGGTGATTCCTAATTTGTTTGTGCTGTCTAGAGTTTGTTTCCAAGTTCCTCTTTCCCCTTTTTCAAGAGCGACAGTTCCAACTACTTTGTCAGGGTCATTCTTGTCGTAGACAACGACAGAAACCTTATCAGCACTTGGTGACCAAAGGGTCAAATCAACTTGTTTTCCTTCTTCTTTGAGATCAGCTCCAAGTTTGCCATCATAGCTGTAAGTCTCATCTTTCAGGCGCCAGCTTGTTTTGGTAGTGAATTGGTCGGAATTGTAGCTAACAGTATAAGGATGTTTTGTGTCAGAGAAATCTCCGCTGTAGGTCACTTTCTTACCAGCTTCATCGATTGCAACATCGGTGATAGTTACTTTGTTTCCTAGGTGATTAGTGATGTTGGAGTGTTTGAGGATATCTTCTTTTTTGGCACCGACAAGTGTTGAAAAACTACTTTCAATGCTAGAAGTGCCTACGTGTTGGGCTCCTGTCATACGGATATCATGGACATAGTATGGATTTGTGTAAATCGATTCGTCATCGTCTTTTAGAAAAATTTGGCTATGATTTTTCAAATCTGTAAACTTATAATCTTCTTTACGGATTTTCACGTCGTCTCCTTTTTTGCTCTCATCTAGTAATAAAAAGCCGAATTCTTTGGCGGCATCCTTAAGAGGAATGTCGATATAGTGGCCATATTTGCCTGTAGCCGTAAAGTCTGTTCCGTCAGGCCATTCACCACTACTTGGCTCTTTCACATCTCCCCAGTACCAAAGAGATTTCTTGTCATAGTTGCCGTCGGTACGGTAGTAGTTGACGCGAATAGTTCCTGCAGGTTGTGGCTCGTAAGAGAAAACCTTGTGATTTTGGTCCAACCAAGCCTCATTCATCTTTGGTGCCAGTTTTTCTACCGATTTATCGCCGGTTAGATTTTTTCCAGCTGTATTATTGATGAGGAAGCTAATTTTTTTGGCTTGTTCTCCCTTTAATTTGACATCTAGGTAATAGCCGTAGTCATCTTTTTTGGCATCCTTGAAGGACAAGGCTCCGTTAGGCCAGTTTTCAGAAGGTTTTTCAACATCGTCCCAAGTCCATAGTCCTTGAGCATCCTTGTTTTCTTCAGGAAGTTTTTTGACATGGATACGGAAGTAGTTGTCTTCGATGGGCTCTTCTGCCTTAGTTTCAGTCGTAGTAGAAGTAGTTAGCTCGCTTGAACGATCTTGTCCGGTTTGTGGTGCTGAATCGGCTGGAGTTGCAGCAGGAGTGGGTGCCTCTGTTGCAGGTTTTTCTTCTGTTTTCTCTAGGGAAGCGTTTGCATTTCTGGGTGAAGAAAAATCGCTTTCGTTCTTGCCAGCGATGTTTGTTGCATCAGTAAGAGGTTGAGTAAGGGAAGTAGTAGTTTCACTATTGCTTGCGTTAGTGGTTGGTGTATTTTCGTTGGCTGAGATAGTTGGTGTAGCCATGGCAAGCAAGACAAGGCTTGCTCCGATAAGGACAGAACCAGTTCCATTTTTGAGGGAACGGATGCTGTAGACCATTTTTTTCTCAGTTTGAGCTGGGGTTTTTCTCATAATGATTCTCCAATCAATAAATTTCTATATCAGTATAGCATGTAGTAAAACAATATGCAAGCGTTTTCTTTGGTTTGTCAAAGAAATTCTTACTTTTGAGAAGTTTTCCGTACTATTTTATATATCAGTATAAATGATGGAGATAAAAATGTCACATAAGCCAAGCCGTATTATTAGGAAGATGATGTGTTTTCAGCTATTTTTATTCAGAAATTGCTCTCTAATATTTCTTTAAAAAGTTCATCTAGTGAAACTATAAATGGGAAGAGAAAAAACTAGCCCTTCTCAAGTTTTATCTAGTTTCCAAACTATAGTATTTACTGGAAATCTAAAGAAAATATCAGAAAAATTCAGCAAACGTTTTCTTCTTATTTTCTTGACTTTTTTGCTGATTTGTGCTTGACTTTTACTTGAAATTTGATAGACTATAGACAAATAGGAAAACGTATTCATTTAAAAACGGAGGAATAAGGAATGAATCAAGAAAAACGTTTGCATCGCTTTGTCAAAAAGTGTGGACTCGGTGTGTGTAGTGCTGTTGTTGCGGCCTTTTTATTGAACTCTCAAGGAGTAGCTTTGGCTACAGAGCAAGGGAATCGTCCAGTTGAGACAGAAAACATCGCTCGTGGAAAACAAGCTAGTCAAAGCTCTACTGCTTATGGAGGAGCTGCTACACGAGCAGTGGATGGTAATGTTGATAGTGACTATGGGCACCATTCTGTAACGCACACAAACTTTGAAGACAATGCTTGGTGGCAAGTTGATCTTGGAAAAACAGAGAATGTTGGAAAAGTTAAACTTTACAATCGTGGAGATGGGGATGTAGCTAATCGTCTTTCCAATTTTGATGTTGTTTTGTTAAATGAAGCAAAACAAGAAGTTGCTCGTCAACACTTTGATAGTTTGAATGGGAAGGCAGAACTTGAAGTTTTCTTCACCGCCAAAGGCGCTCGTTATGTAAAAGTGGAGTTGAAAACTAAAAATACCCCATTGAGTTTGGCAGAAGTGGAAGTATTCCGTTCAGCAACAACTCAAGTTGGACAGGATAGAACTGCACCAGTAGTAGATCAAACATCAGCATTGAAAGACTACCTTTTTGGCTTAACTTATAATCCTTTGGATATTTTAACTCGCAAGGGAGAAACCTTAGAAAATCGCTACAACACAAGTGCTAAGGAACAAAATGGAGAGTTTGTCGTTGTAGAAAAAATCAAGAAAACCCTCTCTACAGGCACAGCAGATGTTTCCATCAATGGAAATCAAAATGTCTTCCTAGGTGGCTTGTATAAGGCAAACCAAAATCTGCTAGAAAATCAGCCAGAATTGATTAGTCTTGCCCGTGCAAAGGGGACAGTCAGCGTCGATTTACCTGGTATGATTCAGTCTGACAGCCGAATTGAAGCAGTTCCTACAACTAGTGGTATGCAGTCTGCGATGAATACCTTGGTTGAAAGATGGACAAAGAATTACTCATCTAGCCATTCCGTTCCTGCCCGTGTTCAGTATGAATCAACTACAGCCTATAGCATGAACCAATTGAAAGCAAAATTTGGTGCAGACTTTGAAAAAGCAGGCGCACCGCTCAAGATTGACTTTGAGGCTGTGCAAAAGGGTGAAAAGCAAATTGAAGTTGTAAACTTTAAACAAATCTACTATACAGCGACATTTGATGCACCGACCAATCCAGCGGCTGTATTTGACAAGAGTGTGACACCTGAAGATTTAAAACAAAGAGGCGTTGATTCACAAACTCCACCTGTATATGTATCAAATGTTTCTTACGGACGTCAAATCTATGTTAAGTTTGAGTCAGCAAGTAAGTCTACTGAATTAAAAGCAGCTATTAATGCGGTTATTAAAGGCGCAACAATTGCTCCAAATTCTGAATGGAGCCGTCTATTGAAGAATACTTCTGTAACAGCGGTAATTGTAGGAGGTAATGCTAGCGGTGCCGCCAAAGTTGTCACAGGAACAGTCGAAAACTTGAAGGAACTCATCAGAGAAGGAGCTAACTTTAGCGCTCAAAGTCCAGCTGTGCCAATCTCATATAAGACTGCCTTCCTAAAAGATAATGCCCAAGCAACTTTACAAAATAGTACAGACTATATCGAAACGAAGGTTACTTCTTACAAAAATGGCTTCTTGAAACTTCATCATAAGGGTGCTTATGTTGCGCGTTACTACATCTATTGGGATGAAATTACATATGATGAACAAGGAAATCCAGAAATTAGTTCACGTCAATGGGAAGATAACGGAAAAAACAGAACTTCAGGCTTCCAAACAGAGATTCAATTTAGAGGAAATGTCCGTAATCTTCGTATCAAGGTTCAAGAAAAGACGGGTCTTGTATGGGAACCATGGCGTACAGTTTACAACCGCACAGACTTACCACTAGTACAACAGCGTACAATTACACATTGGGGAACAACTCTAAACCCTAAAGTTGATGAAAAAATTGTGAATGAGTAACGATTTGATTTACTTGATTCGAGAGTAAACAGTGAAGAGGAGAAACTTCGATTTCTCCTCTTTTATGATTGGCTTTTGAGAGAATGAAAAGGGTAACTTTTATAGCAGATTGAAACTAGAATAGTACGTTGTTGCTATTAAAACATTTCTAGAAATTAAGTTGACTTTCCCAATAGATTTGTTCATGTCTTATTTCAATTCAATATAAAACTAACTTCCAGTTTTCCACAACCTAGCTTTTAGTATGAGAAAAACGCGCTGTTACAGACAGAGTCCACTGAAAAAATAGGTCTCTTACTTTTAATGAAATGAAAACCGAGGAATC